>Ga0310121_10000371_pt1 | contig 49771 bp, 43 predicted proteins | sample CB27_Tmax_986_MG_FD_203504 | JGI IMG/M metagenome (GOLD analysis project Ga0310121, IMG submission 203504) | Marine microbial communities from Western Arctic Ocean, Canada - CB27_Tmax_986 | ecosystem: Environmental > Aquatic > Marine > Oceanic | place: Canada: Western Arctic Ocean | collected... | reverse complement strand
CGAAGCCCGCGTTCGCGCAGCTCGCGGGCGTGTCACGTGGGCACTGGGAGGGGGAGACGCTGGTCATTGAGACGAGCCAGTTCCGCGGCACGATGAACGGGGGGACCGGCCCGAACATGCAGCTGGCCGAACGCTTGACCCGACTCGACCCTGACACCGTCTCCTACGAGTACACCGTCACGGACACGACGGTGTACACCGCGCCCTATACGGTCATGCTGCCGTTGAGGCGTACCAATGGTCCGATCTTCGAGTACGCGTGCCATGAAGGCAACATCGGGCTGCACGGGATCCTGGCCGGCGCGCGGAATCTCGAGCTTCTGGGGCGCGAACTGCGTCGCTGACCCGGCCTCGTAAGGACCGAACTGCTCTCGACGCCTCCGACGCGCGCGGCGCACGCCGCGCGCGTCGGAGGCTACATCTGTGAGGCTCGTGGCGCGCAGCGCCTCAGCCTCCAACCGATCAGCCCGAGCCAGATTAGGGTGCTGAGGCCGCTGACACCGGCGCCTATCCAGACCGACGTTGGCTGGATCCACATGCGGACCTGATGCGTCCCCGCGTCAAGAGGAATACCCACCATCGCCCGATTCACTTGCACCGGGCTCGTCGGCGCTCCATCGACGGTCACACGCCACCAGGGGTAGAAAACGTCGCTCGCCACGAGGATGCAGGCAGACTCGGTTGCCACGAGGTGTCGCCGAACCCCCTCCTCTGAAAACGCACTCACGACCGAGGCCGGTGCCGACACACCCCCGCGGGGTGGTTGTCCAGCCAGGTCCAGCCACCCCGTCAGTCCACCGTTCAACACATCATCGGGACGTACGAGCACCTCGCGTCGCGGATCGAACGGGCTATCGTCCGGTAGGTGGCCCGACGCGAGCACCCTCAGCGCAGCGTCATCATCGACTTCGACGGCGATCGGTACGCACCACGCGGGAGGCAGCGTGCGACGATTACGATACACGACGTAGCGCGAGTCTGGGTCGCGTTCCTCAAACTGCAGTTCTTCGACGGCAACCCAGCGATCGTCTGGCAGTACCACGTCGGGATTCGACAACCAGGTGACAGGTACGAACGCGTATCCCACCCGAAACAGATCGAGGCCGCGGTGCGCGGCGGAAAGCAAGTCCGGGTACACGTCGCCTGGGCCTCCCATTCGCATCACGTCGCGGTATGGCTTCATCCCGAGCGAGCCGGTACCGCCGGCCGCCGGCACACCCCACGGCCTGGTGAAGTTGGGACGCAGGAACGGGTTGCGGGTCCCGTCGACGGCCATGATGCGCTCGCGCGAGGCCCACGCCTTGGCACCGAGGGCCGCGACGCGGGGATGCGGTATCGTCTTCGAGGGCGCGATCTCTGCGTACTCGAAGCGGTAGCCCGGCATCACATAGTGGAAGAGCACCATGTCACCGAGGTGCACGGCCACGAGAAGGCCTCCGACTAGCGCGGCCGGCCAAGCCCGCCCGGTCCACGTGACGAAACAGGCGAGCGCCGCGATCGCGAATGGCAGGCCCAGCGCCCAGGTCGGGTAGATCGGGTTCTCGGCGATGAGGGTGCGCACGTCAGGCGTGCGGACCGCGAATCCCACCACGATGAGCGTCACCCCAAGCAGTGCCGCTCCGCCCAGACTGACGAAGCGGCGTCGCACAGTCGGCGTGGCGAGAAGCTCGGCGAAACTGAAGCCCGATGCCACGGCAACACAGAACGAGACCACAAAGAAGTGCCTGGCCGGCACTCTGAACGTCGAGTACCCAGGAGCATGGAAGAAGAGCCCGTGGAGCGGTGTCGCTTCCCCGAGGGAGAGAATCGTCCCGACCAGCGCGACTCCAAGCCAGAGACGCAGATCGGAGCGCCTCGGACTAGCGATGGCGGCTCCGGCGACCGCCAGCAGGATTGGCAGCAGGCCCACGTAGTTGGTCATCTCGCCAGGGCTGCTCTCACCCAGATACGGCACTGTATGCTCAGCCGTCCGATACCCACCGAACACCAGCGGGAACACCAGCGTGAGCAACTGACCAACCGGCAGCGCCTTCGAGCTGTAGACCTCCCAGTTCGGTTCTACACGGGTGCTGAAGCCGGCCAGTTCCAACATCGGGAGCACGACGATGGCGGCGAGGCCGGCGCCGAGCAGGAACACCGCCGCCGACCACGCCAAGCGAGGCCAGGCGGTGTGCGTCGTTGATCGGTCGATCAGTGTCCACCCGCCGACGACAGCCACCGAGAGATACCCAGTGTAGACGACCACTTGCGGGTGCCCCGACAAGACCATCAGGCCGAACGCCGACGCGCCGACCACGGCGCCAACGCGGTGATGACCTTCTCGAACGAGCTGCAATCCGTAGATGACGAATGGGAGCCACGCGGCCGTATGAATCTGGTTGAAATGGCTTATGTGGGACATCAGGACGCCGCTGAAGCCAAACACGAACCCGCCAAACAGACCGGCTAGCGAGCTGCCCGTCACCCTCCGCACCAGCAGAAAGCAACCCGAGCTGGCGATCAGGTAGGGCGACAGGATGAACGTATTCCACCCGAGGTCCAGGCCACGGACGAGACGAAACAGGGGGTACCACGTCAGCGCTTGCGGATCTGCCGCCACCGGATACCCTGAGTACAGCCAGTCAGTCCAGAACGTCGGCGGGGACAGGTACGCGGAGAGGCCGAAGTCGAAGGAGTCGCTCGGCGCGATGTAGTCTCCGCTCAGGAGGCTTTTCAGGAAGAACCCGCCGTAGAAGAGACCATAGGCCACGCTCGCCCACACCAGCGCTCGCAGGTCGGGCCCAAGGCCACTACGGTTGGTCACAGGGCAAGATGATACCGGGCCCCGGGCTTATTTTGATACTGCTTGTCCGTCTGCCCAGGGTCATGCCATCACAAGGGGGAATGGCGACCTGGACTGCCCGTTGTCCCGCGGGATCAGGACCTTCAGAGATTGCCGCAGCCACGGTCCGCTAGACGTGGACGAGGGGCAGACCGCGGTCTTCGACGAGCTGATAGATGTCGATGTCACGCCGCCGCGCGTCCCTGGCATCACGTTTGTCGAGCCAGGGCCGGTATGCTTGTGCCGACGTCAGGGATGGCACCTCCGGCGCGACGTCGTCGCGAAGAAAGAACGCGTTGACGCCGGCCTCCTCGCAGAGCACCAAACGATAGCCTTTCCGGCGGGCGAGCTGCTCGAGCGCCGCGATCGAGGCACCCGAGTAGCCCTTTGGCGCGTCACCGGGGGTCGGCGCATTGGGCACGGTGACCGCAATGTCCGGGCCGAACAGGGCGTTGTACTCCATCACGATCACACGCGGCGAGCAGACGGTGAGCGCCTCGAGCAGCCAGTAGTCGACGCTGTCGATGTCGATCGACAATAGGTCGAGGTCACCCACCATACCGTGGCGCTCGAGGAGGTCGTTGATCGTGTCTGGCGTCACCGTGGCGCGAACACAGATGGCGCCCGGGTTGGCCTGTAGGGCGACGCGCAGCCCCGCGATCGCCTTGCGTCTAGCATCGACCATCAGCCCGCTCCAGCCGAACTCGAAGGCGAGGACCGCTGAGTTGCCGCCGCTCAGGCCGCACCCGATTTCGACGAAGCGACGGCGCGTCACGCCGGCGCCCTGGAGCAGAGCCAGGATGATCCCGTCCTCCTCGTTCTGGGAGCGCAGACGAAAGCGTCGTCCGGACAGTCCCTGCGGCCCTGGGATATCACTCCCGGCGATGTAGAAATTCCGGATGACCGCGTTCATCTGTCGCCGGAAGATCATCCGCCACTTCTCGTCCTGCTTCTGGTTGGCGAGCACCCGCTCGACCAGGCGGGTCAGGTGGTCGATCTGTTTCTGTTGGGCCGAACGGCTGAACCGCTGGAACAGCGTGCGGGCGACCCGAAGGGTCCGGCCGCCGAGGGTTGTAGAGGGGGAGTCTGCCACGGGTAACGAGTGTCAATCATATATGCAAACGGCACTGGCAAGGTGAGGAGGGCGACGTGTTTCCCTCCCTCTTCGACCGCCCGCCCGTGTCCTCCTCGATCGAGCGCTGTACGGCCGCGGCGACCTCTTGGATGCGATCTGTATCTTCGAGACCGTCGTCACCTAAGCCCCAAACGAGCGCGGCAACGCCTAGACGCTAGAGCACTGGCGGCGCGAGGCGGAGCTGCACGACGGGATGCGGCAGAGTCTCAACGAACGCTCCACCGTATCGTACGAGGGGCCTTGGGAGTCGACGCTCGCGACAGAGGCACTTGCGTTGCTCGACCTCGCGGAGGCCTTCTCGTATCGTACACACAGGCCGCTCACCGCGTTCCTGGCGGATAAACCGTGAGCCGCCTGACATCCGGAACTGTGTTTGCGTCGGGCCGTAGAACCTGGAAATCTTGGCCCGAGACGTGCGGTCTGGCCCCTGCCAAGCCTCTATCCCCGGTTCGAATCCTGGCCACCGGTGGTCGCTCCCAGACGGCCAGTCCCTCGCGTCGTGGGTCGAAACGATGTCTTCCACCGGCCGATGACCGTGAGCGGAGCAGACATGGTTGTTGCCCTGACGTGCTGACACCGGTAAGATATTTGCCCGCCCCGGCGAAGTTCGCTGGACGTAGTTCGCTGGACGTAGCTCGACGCGTGCAGCATAATGACGGTTCGATCTCGGTACGATTCATCGGGGCTGCCATAGCGGTCCCCAGCCACTGGAGAAGATTGATGAAATCGAAGCCATTCCTCGCGGTGATCCTGTTGGCGCTCGTCCTGGCGCTGGCTGGTGGCCAGTTCCTCCTTCGAGATAGTGTGAAGGCGCTACAGGCCGGCATGGTCGAGGCGCCCCTGTTCGAAGTTGATCCCTTCTGGCCCAAGCCGCTACCGAACCACTGGATCCTGGGCAACTCCATCGGCGTCGGGGTCGATTCGCGTGATCACGTGTTCATCGTGCACCGACGAGGCGCTCTGAACCCTGGCAATGAGGGGAACGTCGGGCCGGACCAGCCGGACGCCATGTGTTGTGAGGCGGCTCCCAACGTGCTTGAGTTCGATCCAGAGGGCAACTTGGTGAACTCCTTCGGCGGCCCGGGCAACGGTTATACGTGGCCCACCTCGAACCACGGTCTTCAGGTGGACCCTGAAGACAACATCTGGATCGGGGGAAACGGCCAGGGTGACTCCCATATCCTGAAATTTAGTCGGGACGGAAACTTTCTGATGCAGGTGGGGGAGCCGGGCCAGGGTGTCGACTCCAGCAGCATGACCCACTTCTCACAGGTGACTAAGATTTCCTTCGACGCGGACGGGAACGAAGCCTTCGTGGGAGACGGGTACGGGAACAAGCGAGTCGTCGTGGTGGACGCCCACACCGGGGAGTTCCTGCGTTTCTGGGGCGCGTACGGCAATGAGCCGGACGATGCGGACATGGGCGCGTACGCTCCTGGTGGAACGCCGGCACAGCAGTTCCGCGGACCGGTCCATTGCGCCGAGCCCACCAACGACGGTCTGGTCTACGTGTGCGACCGGACGGAGGACAGGATTCAGGTCTTCCAACAGGATGGAACCTTCGTCGAGGAGGTCTTAGTTAGGAGCAGGACCCTGTCAGCCGGTTCTACGTGGGAGATCGCTTTCTCACCCGACGCTGAGCAGCGCTTCATGTACATTGCCGATGGTATGAACCGGCAGGTCCACGTGATGGATCGGGCATCCCTCGAGGTGCTCTACAGCTTCGGGGATGGCGGACGCCAGCCTGGGCAGTTCTATGGCGTTCACAGCATCGAGACCGATTCCCAGGGCAACATCTTCACCACAGAGACCTGGGAAGGGAAGCGTCTGCAGAAGTTCATCTACCGCGGAATGGGCCAGGTGGAGCAGGGTTCGGATCAAGCTGAGCCCTGGCCCTCCCAGTAGCTGAGGCGCGAGCGCACCGTTCTAGGTGCCCGTGGTGAGAGCCCCGCTCGAATGCGGCGAGGCTTTCGCCACGGGTGGTCTGCAAATCGCCATCTCCGGGTCCCATCCCGGGCCGTGCCTCCAGGGTGCCCCTGGCGGGTCGGCGTCACCCATCCCCGTCGTCGCCTGATCCGGTCTTCAGATGCGGGGTGCCCGCGAGCGCCGACCTACCGATCAACGGCTGCATCGGCCTCCGAGCGGCCGCGCTCGCGATCCGGTGCAGCGCGATCCCGGCGGCCGTCGCGACGTTCAATGAATCGATGGCCGGCGCGATTGGAATCCGCACGCGCCGGTCGGCGTGTGCCGCGGCGGCCTCACTGAGGCCGGCACCCTCGGTGCCCAGGAGCAGTGCAATCCTGGCTGGCAGGTCGGCGACGAGATCTTCCACATCCTCCGCGTCCGGATCCGGCGTGAGCGCCGCAATCGTGAAGCCCATCTCCCGCAGGCGAGTCAGCCCGTCCGGCCAGTCGCCGATGTCACCGAATGGGACCCGCAGCGTGGCCCCGAGCGAGACCCGAATCGCCTTCCGGTACAACGGGTCACAGCACGTGGGGCTGAGGAGCACGCACTCCGTGCCGAACGCCGCGGCGTTGCGGAAGATGCCACCGACGTTGTCCGGATTCCCGACGTGTTCGAGGACGACGACGAGCCGCGCCGTCGGCAGTTGCGGCAGCCCGCCGTCGTTCACCCGTTCCGAACGCTCACCCACAGCCAGACAACCACGGTGAACCTGAAACCCGACGACCTGCCTAAGGACCTGTGGGGTCCCGACGTAGATCGGCAGGTCGTCCGATCGTCTGTCGAGCAGGTCGCGCAGGCTATCGAGGGCGGCCCCGGTGACGAAAAGGGAGCGCGTCCGCAGGCGAGGATGTGCCAACAGCTCCCGCACCACGAGGCGGCTCTCGGCCACGAAGATGCCCCGATCGCGTAGCAGCACCGGGTCCGGTACCTTCCGGTAGTCGACGAGCCGAGGGTCCTGGGGGTCGTCAACCTGTGCGATGGGCATCATGACTGGCCGCCTGCGCCACGCATGGCGTCGCGGTGAGCAGCGCGTGCTGGGCTGCTCTCTCGTCGTGCGCGGTAGCGGGCGCCGGAGCGCATTGACCGGCAGGTTACGGGCGCGCTCGAAAACGACGTGACTGTACCATCTCACGGCCTGCCCGAGGGGAGTCGGCGCCACAGATTCATGCTCTCGCGAAAGCCGGTCATCCGTGAGCCCTGCCCCGGCACAGGTAAACAGCGGCCGGATTCATGCGTCTATATATAATTGAAGCCGCATCGTCACAGTCACATCGTGCCGCAAGTGGCCTTGGAACCCGGGCAGCCGCCATGCCGCCCTCGTCGGCGGCGGGCACGGGCTGACGCGCCCGGGACCGCAAGTTGTCGGTATAAGACCGGCACCCGCACACGGAAATCGAGGATTCCTGAGCCTCAGGCCTCACAGCGATGGGCTCGCGGACCGAAAGGGAAGGGACAGCGACATGGACAAGCGAACAGCGACTCTCACCATTGGCATCCTTGCGGCATTCATACTCGGACTGTCGCCCGCGGTCGGGTTGGCCCAAGAGCAGTCGATGGGGTTTTTCATCACGAGTGTCGGCGTGGGTGATGGCGCCAACCTGGGTGGTCTGGCGGGAGCCGACCAGCACTGCCAGACTCTGGCGGCAGCCGTCGGTGCGGGTGGGCGGACGTGGCGGGCCTACCTCAGCACGGTCGCCGGCGGAGAACAGTCCCAGGTAAACGCGCGCGACCGTATCGGGGACGGTCCGTGGTACAACGCGGCCGGCACCTTGATTGCCATGAACGTGGCTGATCTACACGGTGACGTGGAGCGCGACCGTAACAATATTAGGGAACCGAACGGGCTCAACGAGAAGGGGGATGTCGTAAACGGGAGGGGCGATGACCCCAACGAGCACGACATCCTCACGGGGTCTAACTCGCACGGCCGGGCGCTTATGGGTTCGGCGCTCAACATGACGTGCGACAACTGGATGAGCAACGACGCGGGCGCCACCATCGTCGGGCATTTCGACCGGGTGGGTGGCGCCAACTCATCCTGGAACGCCGTGCATCCGAGCCGTGGGTGCAGCCAGGAGGCCCTGGTGGGGTCGGGCGGCGCCGGTCTGGTCTACTGCTTCGCGGCCGACTGAATCGGGACGGCAGCTTCTGTCCTGGACCGCCGGTGATGGTCCGCTTCACGCGTGAGGCGAAGCGCGTCCGCTCAACTAGCCCGATTGGGCCGATGAAGGAGTGGACGCAGCGAAGCCGTCACCGGCGGACGCCAGGACGCGAAGGCGCCGGGGGTGCCCTGTCGCCCAGCCGCCTCGAACAGGGCCCTCGAACAGCCCGCGGCTGTCGTGCGCCGACATCCCCTTTGGCTGTCGACCGGTACGTCGCCGATCATTCCCGCGATAGGAACCGAACCACTGCGGCCGTCATCGCGTCGCCGGCGCCGAGCTCGGGATCGTTGTGATCCGCCCCGGCGATGACCATCAAGTCCTTCGGTGCGTGCGCCGCGTCGTAGAGTTGACGACTCTGATCGACCGGCACGATTCGGTCGCGGTCGCCGGCGATGACCAGCACGGGGCAATCGACGTCTCGGATCGTCTCGAGTGAGGCGAATCGGTCGTGCATTAACAGCGTGATCGGCAGCCAGGGGTAGTGAACGCGGCCGACGTCGGCGAGCGACGTGAACGGCGAGCGTAGCACCAAGGCAGTGGGCCGGTGCTCGGCCGCCAGCGCGATCGCGACAGCGGATCCAAGTGACTCGCCGAAGTAGACGAGGCGGGACGTATCGACATCGGCGCGGCCAAGCAGATACGCACGCGCGGCTCGGGCATCGGTCGCGAGGCCGGGCTCGGTCGGCGCGCCGTTGTTCCCTCCGTACCCACGGTAGTCGAACAGCAACACCTGGTATCCGTGGTCCCGCAGCGCCGCCGCCAGCGGCGCCCGGGCGGCGCGATTGGCCGCATTGCCGTTGAAGACGATGACAGTACCCAAGGCCGAGCCGGAGGGGCGCGACACGAACCAACCCGCGAGCATGAGACCGTCCGCGGTTGGGAACCTCACCGTTTCGACGCCGGCGAGCCCGACGTCACCCGGCGACGGTACGTGATCGGAAGGGAAATAGATGAGCGTGCGCTGAAATGCCCAGATGCACAGCAACCCGCCTGCGGCTGCCAGAAGTGCCGTGACCAGGAAGCCCATCGCATGTCTGGCGGGACGGCTGCTCAGACGAGCAGGCAACTTGGCGCCGGCGTCCTGTCGTCGCCGTCCCTCATTCTTGTCACCTCGAGCACCGGTCACCGCTGGTAGCTCGCGGCGAGAGTCCAGCGGTCTCCGAGAGACAGCATTCGCCACGCACTGTCTGCTGTAGGATAGCTGTCGCGGCTCCGGCCCGCCGTCTTGACGCGTGGCCCGCCGAGGAAGGACAGGGCTTCGGTTCTGCGGTGCTCAGATCGATCGGGAGATTTCAGATGACACCTCACGCGGTGAGTGGCGGGCCCCCGAATGGCGGGATGTCCGGACGAGTCGCTGGGATCGCACTGTTGCTGATCTTCGAGGGTGCCCTGTTCGCCCCGGTCTGGGCGGCGGAACGGTCCATTCTCGTGCTCACATCGACTGCGGCCGACACCCGGCTCGACGCGTCGCGTGAGGCCGTCAGATTCTGGAATGACGTTCTCGCGGGGCTCGGAATCGAGACCCGGTTCGCCGAACCCCGGGTGATCGTCGAGTCGCCCGTCACCCGCGCGCTCGAGAACTACGCCCGGGTGATCGCGACCCGTGCCGGACGGTTGCCCGCCGGCGATTTCGAACCGGGCGCGCCTGCCGAGCTGATGGGCCTCGACGCAGACGTCGTCGTGCTCCTGTCCCGTCAGGACATTCTGTCGTTCACGTGGCCGCTGCCGGGGGTCAACCCCCTCCGCCACTTCGTGGTCATCCGCTCGGTGCGGGCTCCTGATCGCGACGATGCCATGGTCTCCCGTCACGTCATCGCCCACGAGCTCGGACACGCGATCGGGCTCGACCACAACGACGACCCGCATGCGCTCATGTGCGGACCATGCCAGCCGCTGACGGCCGTCTCCGACGCCAGCGGGTTCCTGCCCGTGATCGACGTCGACCGCGCACGTCTTATCGAGCTGCTCGACGTTGGATAGACCGGCGCTACGAGGGTCCACCGGGTTGCCGCAGCTCCGTTCCTAGTTCGAATTTACCGTCGCATGTCCGGCCGGTTCGGCGACGCGCGCCGGGCGCGCCTGTCCCTCCGGACAGTTGGTATGTTAGACTATCCGGCCCTGCAGTGGTCAGACAGCCCCCGGTTCCGATGTCGGGGGCGCGCCCGGTGTGACGATCGTGAATTGGGCTCCACGTGCCGAGTTACGCGCTGCCGTCCGGTTACTCGAAGGGCTGCGGCCGCGTGACGCCTGGAGACTCAGTGGGCCCGTCCAACCACCTTCCCGGGGATGGGCGAACGCGGCCAGTAGGTGGTCCTTGAACAATCCTCCGGCTGGCGCGATAATCTACGCTACGACTTGGACCTGTGCTGTTTTGCGGCTGTGCCCGGGCTCGGGGGAGCATCCGGCCCGGTGCTGTTAGCCGCTCCAACGCTCGGAGGCAGAGATGAGAGCAGAAGGGGAATGGCGTCGGCGACCTGCCCGTGTGCTGGGTGTGACCCTCGTTCTGGCCGTGTTGCTGGCGGTTGCGGGTGTGGCCGCACAGGAGCGGGGCAACCCGCCCGGCGAGTGGCGGTTTCAGAGCGGTGATGCCTGGGGCACGCGCTTCTCACCGATCGATCAGATCGACGGCGGCAACTTCGAGGACCTCGAGGTGGCGTGGGTCTGGCGCGGGGACAACTTCAGTCCCCACACCAACTACTCATCCCGGTCTACGCCCAGCTACATCGATGGTGTTCTCTACACCGTGGCCGGCTATCGACGCACCATTGTGGCGATAGATCCTGTTTCCGGCGAGACACTCTGGACCTACCGTGAACCGAACACGACCCGGTGGGAGCAGTCGATGCGCGCGAGTTACGGTAAGGGGGTCGGATACAGCGAGGTCGACGGTCGCCTCGTGATTTACGTCATCACCCCCGCCTTCTTCCTCCACGCCCTGGATGCGAAGACCGGGGAACACCTGGAGGGATTTGGGGACAGGGTGCCGTTGCCAGGTTTTCCCGACACCGGCGTGGTTGACCTGCTGGCCGACCTCGGGCATGAATACGATCCGGACCTCGGGATTCCACCGGAGGTGGGCTACATTACCAGCTCGTCGCCCCCGATCGTCGTCAACGACACGGTCATCGTCGGCAACTCCCACGAGCAGGGGTACAGCCAGACCCGGCTCGAGAACGTGCCGGGCGACATTCTCGGGTATGACGCCCGAACAGGCGAGCACAAGTGGAAGTTCAACGTCATCCCGCAGTCGGAGAGCGAGTTCGGCTTCGACACTTGGCAGAACAATGCCTGGCAGTGGACCGGGGACGTCTCGTCGTGGGCGCCGCTGTCGGCCGACCTTGAGCGGGGCATCGTCTACATTCCCACCAACGCGCCGACGCTCGACTATTACGGGGGGTTCCGCCCTGGGAATAACCTGTTCGGCACGAGCTTGATCGCGCTCGATGTCGAGACAGGGCGACGGATGTGGCATTTCCAGACGGTCCATCATCCGATCTGGAACTACGACCTGCCCAACGTTCCGATCCTGGTAGACGTGACGGTCGACGGCGAGGCGGTGCCGATGGTCATCCAGACGACCAAACAGGGGCTGACGTTCGCGTTCAACCGGGAGACCGGCGAGCCGGTCTGGCCGATTGAGGAGCGCCCGGTGCCGCAGTCGATCGTGCCCGGCGAACAGATGTCGCCGACCCAGCCGTTTCCCACGAAGCCGGCGCCGCTCGAGGAGCTCGGACTGTCTGAGGCGAACGTGATCGACTTCACACCGGAGCTCAAAGAGGAAGCACTGGAGATCATGAGCCAGTACCGGATCGGCGGTCCGTACATGCCGCCGCTGCCTGAGGGGCATACCGAAACCGTGAAAGGGTGGGTAGGCTGCTCGGGCGGGCTCAACATCACCAATCCGGCCTCACTCGACCCGACTACCGGCATTTTGTATCAGCCGTCTGGACCGGGGTGCTCGGGTCGTACGGTACGACCCGGGGTGGACGCGGACGGGCCCGAACACGGATGCACGTCGTCGGAGTCGAGCTGCTGGACCACCGGCACGACGATCTCGGACTGGGTCGCCGGCGGCGCCGGCATCGGGTGGGGCGGTCCTCAGGGCCTGCCAATACACAACGGGCCCTACAGCCGGGTCACGGCGATTGACATGAACACCGGCGAGCATCTCTGGTGGGTCCCGATCGGCGAGGCGTCCGACCAAATGAAGAACCATCCCGCCCTCCAAGGTGTGGACCTGTCGGATGTCGGCGGGAGGGGCCGCCCCATCTCGATGGTCACCGGCAGCATGCTCCTGACGACCCGCGGCTCGAACGGACCGGCGGTGCTCGATGCTCGGAACAAGGCGACCGGTGAGATGCTGGGCACCGTGGATCTGCCGGCGCCTGGGCAGTACGGCATGATGACCTACATGCACGAAGGCGATCAGTACATCGTTGTCCAGATCGCGCAGGGAGGTACGTTCCCGGCCTCGCTGGCGGCGTTGCGGTTGCCCGGGGCCGAGTAATCGAGCTCTGGGTCTTGCACGACGGGTCCGGGGGAGTTTCCCCAGGACCCGGTCCCATGTCCTGCCCCGGACGCCGCACGGCGTTCGGGGTCGCAGCGCCCGAGCGTGTGACGATCTGCGTCTCGGTGATGCTTCACCGGCGTGGTTTGCCTTCCCATCGTGACCGGGCGGCGCCTCCCCTGACTCGGACCCGAGCCCCGGTCGTTGCGGACCGGATTGAGCAGACCGCTCGTCCAGGGACCGCCGGTCTGCTTCCCGGCATGCTCGGCCGTCGGGGTCGGAGTGCCCGGGCGCGCGGCGTCAACTCGCGCGGTGTGGCGTCGGCGGCATCCCCGGCGGTGCGGCGACTGGAGCGGTGAGGATCATGGAGACGGTGGAGCTCGCGGAACTTCTCGGTGACGGCATTGGACCCGAGTTGCGGGAAAGCGTGCACGCCGTGGCGGCCTGTCTGCCGTTCGACGTACGGTTCCGCCCGATCGACCTCTCCCTCGAGAGTCGTCGGGCCTGCGGCCGCGAACTCTACGACGAGGCGGAGGGGTGCCTGCGGACCCTCCAAGTAGCGCTGAAGTACCCGACCGTGACTGAGACCGAGTCGCCGAACGCCGTGCTGCGCCGCCGGCTGGACTTTAGCGTGATCCACCGACCGGTCATCTCCATCGAGGGGATACGCTCGAACTTCAGCGAGGAGGTGTTCCTGCACGTCGTGCGGGTCGCGACCGGGGGCACCTACGAGGACCCGGGGCGTCGGATCGGCCGTGACGCTGCCGTGTCGTTGCGGATCATCGAGCGCCTCCCGTGCGAACAGGCGGCGCGGTTCGCGTTCGAGCTGGCGCGCCGGAAGCAGCTGACGGTGACCTCGTCCTCGAAGCACACCATCCAGCGGATCACCGACGGCTTCTTCGAGGAGGTGGTGCGGGAGGTGGCCAAGGGCTACGCCGACGTGGCGCATCGCGTCGAGCTTTTCGACGCGCTGCTGGCGAAGATCATTCTCAAGCCTAGCGACTTTGGCATAGTCCTGTGCCTGAACGAATACGGCGACTTCCTGTCCGACATGGCATGCGGACTGGTCGGTAGCCTCGGCATCGGGGCCAGCGGTTCCTACAGCTTCGACGCGGCGGGCCAGACACAGGTCGCCATGTTCGACCCGGCCGGTGGCACCGCCCCAGACATCGCCGGACAGGATCGTTGTAACCCGTCGGCGGCGTTGCTCGCGTTCGGTATGCTGCTGGACCAGATCGGCCGCTACGACGTGGGACACGCGTTGCGGCTGTCTCTGCTCGAGTGCATCGCCAACGGTGTCAGCACCGCCGACATCGGAGGTCGCCTCGGAACACGGGCGTATACAGAGGCAGTCGTCAAAGGGTTGGTCGCGAGGCTGGCGGCGTAGCCTGGGTTAAGCCCTGGCCTGGCCGGCCTCACGGCCCTCTGGACGCTGGCCACGATGATGGTGGCGGTCCGTCAGGTGCTCGACTACTCGAGGACGGGACGCGCAGTTGCGGTGTGCCTGGTCGGCTGGCTGTTGGCGATGTTCGAGGTCATCGGTGTGTTCTTCGCGTTGCCCGTCTCGTGACGCGCGCTCGCAGGCCGGCTCGCCGGGAGGCGCCGCCAGAGGCCGGCACGCGAGGGTGTCCAGGCGGCCGCCGAAACCGACTGTGACGGTATTCTGAGCCGGGACGTTCCCGCCCTTGTGCGTATAATCTCATTCGCGAGGGCGATCATGCGCGTGAAACAGCCGGTACCGAGGCAGCGTTTCTCCGCCCCGCGGTGTTCCGCGTCGCAGCATTGAGGGGACACACCGGCGGGTTCCAGCCGTCGACAACCAGTCTTCGGTCTACGAACGGCGGGGTTTCACTCGGGCCTGCGGGTCGCGTGGGGCCCTACTCTGTAGAGAGCAAGGGAGTTCCCTGTGAGCGGTGACGGCAACCTGGCAGTGTTCTGCGACTTCGAGAACGTCGCGCTCGGCGTCCGCGACGCCAATCTCACTACGTTCGACGTCAGGCCGGTCGTCGAGCGGCTTCTGCTGAAAGGCAGCATCCTGGCCAAGAAGGCCTATTGCGACTGGGATCGCTACAAGGACTTCAAGGCGAAGATGCACGAGGCGGCGTTCGAGCTGATCGAAATTCCGCACGCGCGGCAGTCGGGTAAGAACTCAGCCGATATCAGGATGGTCGTCGACGCCCTCGACCTGTGCTACACGAAGGAGCACATCAACACGTTCGTCATCATCTCGGGGGATTCGGATTTCTCGCCGCTCGTCAGCAAGCTCCGCGAGAACGCGAAGTCCGTGATCGGCGTCGGGGTGAAGAACTCGACATCGGACCTACTCATCAACAACTGTGATGAGTTCATATTCTACGACGATCTGGTGGTCGAACGTCCTTCACCGCGCCGGCGTCAGCGTGGCAAAGGACGGGGCAAGAGCGCCATCACGACACGCTCGAAACAGCCGGTCGCGGCGACAAGCTCAGACGACTCGGCCCAGGATGCGATCGAACCGGTCGCGGCGACAAGCTCAGACGACTCGGCCCAGGATGCGATCGAACCGGTCGCGGCGACAAGCTCAGACGACTCGGCCCAGGATGCGATCGAACTGGTGCTGAAGACCGCCGAGGCCATCTATGCCGAACGGGGGGACCGGGCCAAGTTGTGGGGATCGATGATCAAGCAGACGCTGAAACGGCAGCGTCCCGGGTTCAACGAGTCCTCCTACGGATTCGGGTCGTTCAATGACGTGCTTGAGGAGGCGCAGGCCAGGGGGCAATTGGAGCTCGAACTCGACGCGCGGTCGGGCGGCTACGTCATTGCACGGATCACGCGAGACTAGAGTCTCACTATTGATTTACCCTGAACGGGTCACTGGTCAGACCAGTAGCCCGGCGTTCGGTGCTCGGCGAAGGTGCCCGGGTGAGTCACCCGAGCTACCCGACACCCAGGAAGCCGGCGCCCAGATACAGCAGCACCGTACCGGCGGCGGCCGCCAGCGCATAAGGAAGTTGGGTGCGCACGTGGTCGATGTGGTCGCTCCAGGCGGCCATCGACGCGATCAGGGTCGTGTCGCTGATCGGCGAGCAGTGGTCCCCGAATACCCCGCCGCCGAGTACCGCGCTGACCACGAGCGGGAGTGATACTGGCTCCCCCTCCAGATTCATTGTCGCCGCCAGCGGCAGCGCCAGCGGGATCATGATGGCGAAGGTGCCCCAGCTGGTGCCGGTCGCGAACGCCATACCGCCCGAGACCAGGAACACCACGGGAGCCACCAACAGCGGCGTCAGGTACGGTGTCGCTCGCGCCGCAATGAACGGCCCGGTGCCCAGCGCATCGCAGACGGCACCGATCCCGAACGCCAGCACCAGCAGCGTCGCGATCGGGAGCATCGCGCCGGCGCCCCGGAATGCGACGTCAACCAGTTCGGTGCCCGTGACGATGCCCGAGGCGGTCAGGAGCACGGCAAGTCCGGCCAGCCCGGCCAATACGCCACACAGCACCGCCGTGGATCCGGAGGCGTTGTTCAGGTAGTCCACCAGTGTGGGTGCCTCGACGCCCGCCGCACGGACACCGATTGCCCCGGTCACGGCGATTCCGACGAGGACGGTCCCGATCATCAGTGTTAGCGGGACGACGAGGTTGCGCGCCCGTGGCGGTGCCTCGTTCCCGGTCCCCTCGAGTAGCACCGAGTCCGTCACCACCGGCCGGGCGCCGTCGGCGACGAGCTTGCCTTCCTCAGTGGCGCGACGCTCGGCCCGCCGCATCGGACCGACGTCCCACCCGGTCGCCGCCACCACGAAGACGAGCAGCACGGACAGGACTGCATAGAAGTTCAGGGGTATCGCCGCTAGGAAGATCGCGACCGGTCCCCGGTCGCCGAGCGTCCCGAGTGAGGCCTGAGTGGTCAGCAGCCCCAGAATCAGCGCGCCCCAACTGTTGATCGGAATCAGCATGCAGACCGGCGCTGACGTGGCATCGCAGATGTAGGCGAGCTTCTCCCGTGCGATCCGCAGCCGGTCGAAGATCGGCCGGGCGACGGCGCCGACGACAAGACAGGTGATCGTCGACTCGATGAACACCCCGAGTCCCAAGCAGCTCGCCAGTAACTGGGCACCCCGTCGCGTCCCGGACCAGCGCCAGCGACCCGCCCACAGGAGAAACCCGGCGACGCCGCCACCCCGCTGGAGAAGGAGGAGGAATGCGCCCATGAGCAGCGTGAAGACCACGACGCGGGTCTGGCTTGGGTCACTGAAGACGTCGATGAGGCCCTGGATGGTTGCGGTGGTGCCGTCGAACGGGTGGCCGCCCGCGGCGATGACCCAGCCCACCCAGATCCCCGCTAGCAGCGCGGGAACCGCTTGGCGACTCCCAACCGCCAGGCCGATCGCCAGCGCTGGGGGAATTACCGACAGCCAGCCGAACATGTGCGCGTCCATGGCGATGTCTCCGAGCAATCGTACCGCGATTCCGCTACACGACGCGCCGCGCCGGGTTGGGAGCCCATGGTGAGGGGACCGCTGAGTGTCGACCGGCGCTGCCGAGGCTCCTCGAGGTTTCACCACCGACGCCTGGTAGAATGAAGGCCGCCTTGCCTCTGAAAGAGGGGGCAGGAGTCCGATGGTGAAAAATTCGAGTCTTGTCGGTGTCGCGCTCGGTACGCTCCTGGTGGGGATCGCCGTGGCGTCCACGGCGGCCCAGGAGGTGGGGCTGGTGCCGTTCGGCGAATCGGGCGGGCTGGTGGCCGTCCTGCCGTTCGCCAACATCACGGGCAGCGCAGATGACGCCTGGATTGCGGATGGGATCGCCGAGACTGTCATGACCGACCTACAGGAGCGGAGTGGGGTCGAGGTGATCGGGCGCGAGCGTGTGGAGCAGGAGCTGGCCGCGATGGGGACCGACGGGCGGAGTGGGCTTCTCGAGGGCGCCATGTTCGATTTCGGCGGAAGAGTCGGTGCGCGCTGGGTGGTCATCGGTGGTTACCAGCGGCTGGGCGGGCGGATCAGGATCACCGGTCAGCTCGTCACGGTCGCCAATGGCACGGTCGTACGATCAGCGAAGATTGACGGCGAGATCGACGACCTGTTTAACCTGCAGGATCGCGTGTCGGCGCAGCTCGTCGGCGACCCGGCGCCGGGCGACGTCCTGGCGGCGGCGCCGGAGACACTCCCAGCCGGGCTGGTGCCCTCGGCGTCTCGTGTCGGAGCGTCCCTCGCTGCCGCCGGGTCCGTACCGGCGCCGCCGGTTGTTGCCACCGCCAGCGCGCCGGGCTTCGGTGCCATCGAAGGCCCCCCTCCGCCGATTCCACCGGCCGTCATCAACCGCGACGCCGAAGGGCGCGTGACGGTCCGGGCGGTCCGGCTCGAGGAGGGTCTCCAGCTGGACGGGCAGCTCGACGAGGGGGTCTACCGCACCGTCGAGCCGATCACCGGGTTTGTGCAGCTGGAGCCCGAGGCGGGCGCGCCTGCCACCGAGAAGACCGAAGTCTGGGTCATGTTCGACGATATCAACATGTATGTCGGTGGGCGGCTCTACGACTCGGCGCCGCCGAGCGAGTGGGTGGCGAACGAGATGCGCCGCGATACGAACCAGCTGAGGCAGAACGAGACGCTGAGCGTGTTCTTCGACACGTTCTACGATCGGCGTAACGGATTCCACTTCTACACCAACCCGCTCGGTGCACGGGCTGACCAGCAGTTCACCAACGAGGGCAACCCCAACTCCGACTGGAATCCGGTTTGGGATGTGCGGACCGGCCGGTTCGAAGGTGGGTGGACGGTCGAGATGGAGATCCCGTTCAAGTCGCTGCGGTATCGGCCGGGGCCGTTGCAGGTCTGGGGTTTCCAGGTGCGACGCTCGATTCGCCACAAGAACGAGTGGGTGTATCTGACGCGGGTCCCGATCTCCGCCGGTGGTGGCCAGGGATCGAGAGGCATCTTCCGCGTTTCGGCCGCCGCCACACTGGTCGGGGTCGAGGCACCTGACGGCAGCAGAAACATCGAGATCAAGCCCTACACCATCGGCGGGCTGACCACGGACGTCAACGCGGGGATCGAGAACGTGGGGGACGGCGACTTCGGTCTGGACGTCAAGTACGGGCTGACCGCCAACCTTACGGCCGACCTGACCTACAACACCGACTTTGCCCAGGTGGAGGTGGACGAGCAGCAGGTCAACCTGACCCGGTTCAGCCTGTTCTTTCCGGAGAAACGGGAGTTCTTTCTCGAAGGACGCGGGATCTTTAACTTTGGTGGCGGGAGTGGTCGGGGAGGCGGCACCGCGCCGACGCTCTTCTACAGTCGTCGCATCGGACTCGAGCGGGGCACGGTGGTCCCGATCCTGGGCGGCGGGCGGGTGACTGGGAAAATCGGCCGGTTCGACGTCGGGCTGCTGAACATCCAGACGAGGGATTCACTTGATGCCGGGGTCGACGGGACGAATTTCACCGCGCTGCGGATCAAGCGTGACATCCTGCGCCGGGGAAGTGTCGGGGGCATCTTTACGAACCGATCCCTCTCGCAGGCCGGCGACGGGGCGAGTCAGGCGTATGGCGTTGATACCTCGCTCGCGTTCGGTGACAACCTCAGTATGACCTCCTATTTCGCGCGGACGCGAACACCAGGCGCCACGACCCGCGACGCCAGCTATCAGGGGCAGGTGAGCTACGAGGCGGATCTGCACGGAATCTCGGCGAGTCACCTCGTTGTGGAAGACAACTTCATCCCGGAGATGGGGTTTGCGCGGCGGGACAATTTCCGGCACAGCAATGCCTCGGTGCGGTTCAGCCCGCGCCCGTCGATGGATCTGGTGCGCCGCTTCGCCTTCACCGGCGGGTTCGACTACTACGAGACGGCGGATACAGGACTGGTCGAGACGCGCGAGGCGACGGTCGGGTTCGAGACCCAGTTCGAGAACAGCGACGCGTTCAGCATCAACCTGACCGATACCTACGAGTTGCTCGACGAGCGGTTCGAAATATCCGATGGCGTGGTCCTGCTGGCCGGCGGATATGGTTTCATGAGCACCGAGCTGTCGTATGGATTCGGCGCCCAGCGGCGGGTCAGCGGGAACGTTTCGTACACGACCGGGAACTTCTGGACCGGCGACGCCCAGATGATCGGCTACAACCGCGGACGGATCAACGTGCTCGACCAGTTTTCGATCGAGCCGAGCATCTCGTTCTACTGGGTCGACTTGCCCGAGGGTTCGTTCAGTGCCAAGGTGGCGAGCAGCCGGTTTAACTATGCCTTCACCCCGCGGATGTTCCTTGGCGGGCTGGTGCAATACAACTCGAGCAGAGACGTGGTGAGCGCCAACATGCGGCTACGGTGGGAATACAGCCCCGGAAGCGAGCTGTTCGTCGTCTACACCGAAGAGCAGACCACCGACCCGCTCCGGCCCAACCGTTTCTCCGAACTGCGGAACCGCGGCTTCGTCGTCAAGTTGAACCGGCTCCTCCGGTACTAGACGCCCGCAGTCTCACAGCCCCATTTCAGGGGCGGCCTCCATCAGCACTTCCACAGCCGCGGCCACTCGGAGGATGTTCCCGGTCCGAGCGATACTCGATTGCTGGCGGCGGCGGCGGTCAACGGGCTCCTGACCGTGTTACAGGTGGTGGGCGGGTTACTGTCCGGCAGTCTGTCGCTCGTGGCTGACGCGCTGCACAACCTGGGCGACGCCGGGGCCCTGGCGATCGCCTGGGTGGCGCGCCGGATCGGGCGCAAGCCGGCAGACAGGTTCCAGACGTTCGGTTACCGGAGCTTCGAGCTCGTCGGGGCGCTAATCAACGCCACGACCCTTAATGTCGTCGGGCTGTATCTCATGTTCGAGGCGGTGATGCGTGTCGTGGACCCGCCGCCGGTGGCCGGGTGGACCGTCGTGGTCGTCGCCGGCGTGGCGTTCGGGGTCGATGCCGTCACGGCGCTGCTCACCTACTCGCTGGCCCGGGGTAGCCTGAACGTGAAGGCGGCGTTCGTCCACAACGTGACCGACGCGCTGGGGTCGGTCGCGGTGATCGTGGCCGGAATCCTCATCCTCTGGCATCAGCTGTATCTCGCCGATGTCGTTGCGACATTTCTGATCGCCGGCTATGCGCTCTACCACGGGGTGGTCATCACCCGAGCGGCGAGCCAGATACTGACGCTCCGCGTGCCGCTCGACATCCACGTGCCGGCGCTGGCCGACGCGCTCCGGGCCGTGGATGGGATCGTCGACGTCCACCACCTGCATGTCTGGGAGCTAGACGAGTCGCAACGATCGTTCGAGGCCCACATCGTGGTCGAGCGTGAGGACGCGGTACTGGCCGCCCGGGTCAAGCGCCTGGCACGCGTGGTGCTCGCGGGCCACGGCATCGCGCACTCGACGCTCGAGTGCGAGTATGGGGCCGTCAAGGATGGGTGTCGCGAGGGCGAAGACGTGACGCCCCACTGAGATGAGCGCCCTCGACGACGGTATTACATAACTATTACACGGCGACCGTCCCACCAGCGGTAGGCTGTGATCACGTCGCGGCGGCAGGAGTGCTGCCCGCATGCTACCAAGAGGGACACGCCGTGAGCACGAGCGAGTTCGATTTCGGCAGCCGGGACAAGATCAGCCGGGTCACGACGACCGCCCTCGTCAGCTTTCACGTCCTGGCGGTGGTCGCGCTGTTCTACACCACGTGGCAGGCGGTGCTCGTCGCAGCGGTGCTCCATTGGGTGTGTATCGGCTGGGGGATTGGGATGGGCTACCACCGGCTTCATACCCACCGGTCCTACGCGGTGCCCAAGCCACTCGAGTACTTCTTCGCAATCTGCGGCGCGCTGACACTGCAGGGCGGGCCGATCTTCTGGACCGCGATCCACCGCATCCATCATCAGCACTCCGACAAGGACGGTGATCCCCATACGCCGCGTGACGGCAAATGGTGGGCGCACATTCTCTGGACCATCTTCGGCGAGGAGCTGAATGCGAACACCGAGGTTATGGGCAAGTACGCGCCCGACCTAATGAAGGACCGTTTCTACCGTGTGCTGACCAGATGGCACTGGGTGCCGCTTGTGCTACTGGGGTTGGGGTTACTGGCCATCGGCGGGCTACCCTGGCTGCTCTGGGGGGTGTTTCTCCGGGTCGTCGTCGGGCTGCACTGCACGTGGCTGGTGAACTCGGCGACCCATCTCTGGGGGAAGCGCCGGTTCCACACCGCGGACGACTCGAAGAATTCCTGGTGGGTTGCGTTGCTGACCTTTGGCGAGGGCTGGCACAACAACCACCACGCCTACCCGACCTCCGCGCGTCACGGACTTGTCTGGCGGGAGCTGGATCTGTCATGGATCCAGATCCGGCTGCTGGGCAGGTTGGGGCTGGCCTGGGACATCTACGTGCCGACGTCCGACCAAATCGCCGAGAAGACGCTGCCGGTCGAGCGCGCCGCCTGACCGGGTCTGTCCGGGCCAGGGCCGGGTCCCGCCGAAGGCCGATCGCTCGTCCGTCACGAGTCCCCGCTGTGTTCCCGCGTCGCCCCGCGTCTGGGCTTGCTCACCGTATATCCCTGGGACGAGACACCACCAAGGCGCTATCCTTAAAGGGGCGCTCATGAAGGAGTGCTCCCGCCCTGTCCCCAGAGGGAGAGGGCGCTACTGGAGCGCCAGACTGCCTGGTTTACGTCCATGGATCGCACGGGCGGCACCCGTAAACGCTCGGTCGTTCTGGTCGCGCTGCTGGGCGGCGGACTCATCGCCGTTGCGGTGGCGCTGAACGTCAGCTTCATCGTCGTCAACTGGCGGACTGGACTGCTGTTGCTCGTCGGTGTCGCCAGCTTCGCGATTCTTATCGGCGGTCTGGTGCTCAACACCGCGTTTCTCATCCGCGAGATCCGAAAAAGTGAGCAGCACGACGCCTTTATCCACGCGGTGACCCACGAGCTGAAGACGCCGCTGGCCTGCATCAAGCTCTATCTGCAGACACTCCAGCACCGTGACCTCACCGCCGACAAGCGACACGAGCTCATCGACACCATGCTGGACGACTCGGAGCGGTTGCAGGTGACGATCGACCAGATACTGCTGGCCGGCAAGACCGGTGACGCCCGCCGGGTCGATAATTCGATAGACGTGGACGTGTCTGACATCGTGGGGGAGTGCGTCACGCTGGCTGGCAAACGCCATCACCTGGTGAAGGGGGAAGTCCGGCTTGTCGCCCAGGTGCCGCACGGCACGTTCGTTGTCAAGGGGGATCGGGACGAGCTGGTGGCGGCGGTGACGAACCTGGTCGACAACGCCATCAAGTATTCCGGCGAGCGGGTCAAGGTGGGCGTGGAGGTCGTGCGAATGGGCGCCCGCCGCGTGGCGATCAGCGTCCACGATCAGGGCATCGGCATCACCGGCCAGGAGCTGAAGCGTGTGTTTCGACGATTCTACCGGTTGCCCGCGGCGCTCCAGTCGCGTGTTCGCGGCACGGGGTTGGGGCTGTCGATCGTGCGGGCCGTGGCGCGCCGGCACGGCGGGCGTGCCTATGCCGAGAGCCGCGGATCCGGACAGGGCAGCACCTTCACGCTCGAGTTGCCGCTGAAGTCATCATGAGCCGCGTTCTCATCGTCGAAGACGAGGAGCACCTCGCCGCCGGCCTGAAGCTCAATCTCGAAGCCGAGGGGTTCGTCGCAGAAATCGAGGAGAACGGGGCGGTTGCGCTGGAGCGGCTGACCGGCGGATCGAGCGGGTTTGACGTCGTGCTGCTGGACGTCATGTTACCCGGGCTCGACGGTTTCGAGGTGGTGCGCCGGTTACGCGAAGCGGGCACGTACGTGCCGGTCCTGCTACTAACGGCCCGCTCGCACACCGACGACGTGATACGCGGGTTCGAAGCTGGCGCGGATGACTATCTGTCCAAGCCGTTCGACCTGCCCGTCTTGCTGGTGCGGCTCCGGGGGCTGTTGCGTCGCAAGGTCTGGCTTCACGGTAGCGACGATGCGGGACAGGCCGAGGAGCCGGACGAATTTCGGTTCGCGGGCAAGTGCATCGATTTCAGGGAACAACGCCTGCGCTGGGACGGCATGGACCAGCCGTTGACGCTGATGGAGGCGACTCTGTTGCGCTATCTGGTTCGTCACGCAGGGCGCACCGTCTCTCGCAAGTCGCTACTCGAGGAGGTTTGGGGGGTGCGGGAGGACACTGACACCCGCACGGTCGACAACTTCATCGCCCGGCTACGCCGCTATATTGAGGCGGACCCGTCACACCCACGGCACCTGCAGACCGTGCGGGGTGTCGGCTACCGGCTCGTCGTCGCGCCGGCCGACGACTGAGTCGGCGAGTGATCGTGGCGGTCTGATTCCAACCTTGGGGGAGGCCACATCAGGTCAGTGGGCGCGCGAGGCCGTCCTGGTGCCTGTGGTAAGACACAGCATGCGCAAAGAAACGTGGGTGAAGCTGGGGGTGGGGGCGACCGTGGTCGTCGTGCTGCCGTGGCTGTTTCTGAAGACGGTCCAGGACACGATCGCCGAGCCATACGAGGTCGACGACGCCACGTTGACCGGGTGGGCTCTGGTGCTGGCCGACCCGGCGCGGCCGGGCCTCGCGGCGCTCGGGTTGCGGCCCCCGCGCTCGCTGGTTCCCGCGCTGTTCGACCAGTTGTTCAACCGCACGATGGAATCGATGACCTCGCCGGGCGAGGTCGTCCTGCCGATCGTGCTGCAGAGCGAGGTTCAGACCGCTCTGGGTGGGGTGGTGTCGCCTGGCCAGATGCTTCAGACGGCCCGGGAGGCGGGACTCGAACTGGCGAGACTCGACCCGGTCTGCATGGGCGTCAAGCGACAGCCGGTCGCCGGTCGATCGCGGCAGCTCTACTTCGTGCTGTTCGACGCGCCCGCGGTCGCGGCGTTCCGGCGGCAGCTTGGCCGCCTCGCCGCCGAGCATGGGGGACCGAGCGCTTTCGGGGCCACGGCGTTCGATCTGGTCCTCCCGATCGCCGGCTCGGACGCCAGGTTCGCGAGCTGGTGGCCGATGACGGTCGAACGGGGCGCGGATTGTCAGGCCCCGTTGATCTAGCCCATGCGCTCGGTGGTGTTGAGTGCTACGGCCCGTCGACGATGGCGTCGTAGACGAGCGTCTTGAACTCCTCACGAAACCGCGCGGGTCTAAGCGTCATGAGGTGTTCTATTCGTGCGGCCATCGTAGCGCACTGTCACCCTGCGCGCACGCCCGAGCGACGCCGGCGCGCGACGTCCTATAATGGACAGATGTCAAAACGTGGAATGTGGCGGAGCGCGATCCGCTGGATACGGCACAAGGGTATCGCGACGGTGTCGATGGTGGGGTTGCTGGTGGCACCCCACGTGGTGGCGGCACAGGACTGGCCGCAGTGGCGTGGACCGCACCGGGACGGGTCCGTGGACGGGTTCGAGGTCCCGGGCTCGTGGCCGGCACGCTTGACCGAGCAGTGGAAGGTGGAAGTGGGGCTGGGGTACGCCACACCGGTTCTGGTCGGCGCCCGGATCTATATGTTTGCCAGGCAGGGCGACGACGAGGTGATGCTGGCGCTGGATGCCGGGTCCGGGGAGACCCTCTGGCGCACCAGCTATCCCGCACCGTTTCAGATGAACTCGGCAGCCGCACGCCACGGGGCCGGGCCAAAGTCCACGCCGACCTACGCCGACGGCCGGCTATTCACGCTGGGGATGAGCGGCATCGTCACGGCGTTCGACGCCGGGACCGGCCGGCAGCTCTGGCAGAGGCCGGGCGGGCCGGTGCAGCCGATGTTCCACACCGGGATGTCACCGCTCGTGGATGGCGACCTGATGATTCTGCATGTCGGCGGGCACGACGACGGCGCGTTGACTGGCTTCGATGTCGCGACCGGTGATATCCGGTGGAGCTGGAACGGCGACGGGCCGGCCTACGGGTCCCCGATCGTGGTCGAGCTCGCCGGGACCCGTCAGGTCTTGACGTTCACCCAGGCGAACTTCGTGGGGGTCTCGGCGGAGACTGGTGAGCTGTTGTGGCGACGTCCCTACACGACGCCGTCGAACACGACGTCGCAGACGCCGCATGTCTATCAGAATGATGTAATCGAAGCCGGACGTGGCAACGGCATCACCCGATTTCGCGTCGTGCGCGAGAGCGGCGCCTGGACGACTGAGAACGTGTGGCACACCGATGCCGCGTCGCTGCACATGGCGAACGGGGTGGTTGTCGACGGGGTGCTGTTCGGGTTATCGCATCTGAACAGCGGCCAGTATTTCGGGCTGGATCTCGACACCGGCGAGGTGTTGTGGACTAGCGCGCCGCGTCAGGCCGAGAACGCGGCGATAGTGCACGCCGGTCAGACGATCTTCTCGCTGGAGGAAGACGCCGAGCTCGTCGTGGTGACCAGCAGCCGAACCGGTTTCGAGCCCGTGCAGCGGTACGAGGTGGCGACCAGCGCCACTTGGGCCCAGCCGACACTGGCAGGCAACCGGGTGTTCGTCAAGGATGTGGACTCGCTGACCCTCTGGACGGTCGAGTGAGTCAGGTAGGATAGGGGCCCCACCGGCACGGCCACCAGATGTTGTGGGATGTCGGAAGAGCGATGAAGAGGGACTGCCATGTCATTGAGAATCAACAACACCGCACCGGACTTCACGGCCGAATCGACCCAGGGCACCATCAACTTTCATGACTGGATCGGTGATGGGTGGGCCATTCTCTGCTCGCATCCGAAGGATTTCACGCCGGTTTGTACCACCGAGCTGGGCTACATGGCGGGGTTGCAGCCCGAGTTCGAGAAGCGAAACTGCAAGATCCTCGGGATCAGCGTCGACGGCGTGAGCAACCACGAGGCCTGGTCCAAGGATATCGAGGCGTCGCAGGGGCATGCGGTGAACTACCCGCTGATCGGCGACCCCGCGCTGAAGGTTGTCAAGCAATACGACATGCTGCCGGCCGACGCCGGGGACACCAGTGAAGGCCGCACGCCGGCCGACAACGCGACGGCACGGTCGGTCTTCGTTATCGGGCCGGACAAGAAGATCAAGGCGACGATCACGTATCCAATGAGCACCGGTCGGAACTTCGACGAGGTGCTGCGGTTGCTGGATTCCTGCCAGCTGACCGCCGCCAAGAAGGTGGCAACCCCGGTCAACTGGAAGCAGGGTGATGACGTCATCATCCTCCCGTCGGTGTCAGATGAGGACGCGAAGGCGACCTATCCGGGTGGTTGGCAACAGCCGTTGCCCTACATCCGGGTCGTCCCGCAGCCGAAGTAGAGTCCCCGCCGCGCTGCATCTTGCCGGAACGGCCGCGGCGTCGCGTGTCCCGACGGCAGGATGTCGAGATTCCTGAGCCGTCGCACAAGGGAACTGCATGCCATCTTTCGATGTCGTCTCCGAAGTCAACATGCAGGAAGTCGCCAACGCGGTGAACCAGGCGACCCGTGAGGTCGAGACCCGATTCGACTTCAAGGGCACGAACGCGACGTTCAACCTCGACGACGCCAGCGTGACGATGCACGCGCCTGACAAGTTCCAGCTGGGCCAGATGTACGACATCCTCACGGCGAAGCTGGCGGGGCGCAAGGTGAACGTTGGTTGCCTGGAGCGTGAGCCGCCGCAGGAAAACGTCAGCGATGCCAGGCAGGTCGTGAAGGTGCGCCAGGGCATCGAGATGGACCTGGCGCGAGAGCTCGTCAAGATGGTCAAGCAGGCCAAGCTCAAGGCCCAGGTGGCGGTTCAGGGACAACAGCTGCGTGTGTCCGGCAAGAAGCGGGACGTGCTGCAAGACGTGATCGCCCTGCTCAAGGCAGCCAAGGTCGATCTGCCGCTGCAATTCAGGAACTATCGCGACTGAGGCTTCCGCTTCGACCCGCCTTGAGACCGCCGACTACGTGTTGACAAGCCTGTCGGTAGCGGCTGGCCCGCTGCCCAGCCGGGGACGATAGCCGCTCGGGTCCACCGGCGCGGCGTGTCCAGGGGGGTGTGAGGGGCAAACTGGCACGGTGTGCTGGTCTTCCGGCGGTTGATTGCGCTAAGCTATGCCCCTTGAAGACGAACAGACATAGGCCTGGGGCGGATACTGGGGGAGTGCCCGCGCCAGGGTGGACGCGGAGGAGGAGTAATGCAGAAGCTTAGAGGATGTCGTCGGCTCGCGTTGGCGGTGCTCTGTCTCGGGCTGATCGCGGTCGTTGGGTTGGGGCAGGCGATGCTCGATCGGACGGAGGCTGCGCAGGGGAATATGGTTTTCGGTCCGATCTTCGAAGTCGATCCCCTCTGGCCCAAGCCGTTGCCCAACCACTGGCTCCTAGGGTCGACCATCGGCGTCGACGCCGATGCCAGAGACCACATCTGGATCATCCACCGGGCCTCCTCGCTCGCGGCCGGCGAGACGCCGGCGGCGCAAGATCCACCGAACGCCGACGAATGCTGTTTCGGGGCGCCGCCCGTTCTCGAGTTCGACCCGGCGGGCACGCTGGTCGGCTATTGGGGCGGTCCCGGTGAAGGGTATGATTGGCCCGAGTCGAATCACGGTGTCACCGTGGACCACATGGACAACGTGTGGGTCGGCGGCAACGGTGGGCCAGACGCCCACATCCTGAAGTTCACCAGGGCCGGGCGCTTCCTGATGCAGTCCGGGACAGCGGGTGCCAGCACTGGCAGCAACGACCCCGCGAACTTCAGCCGGGTGGCCAAGATTTTCGTCGACGCTCGTGCAAACGAGGCCTATATCTCCGACGGCTACGGCAACAAGCGCGTGGTGGTGGTCGATGCGGACACCGGTGAGTTCAAGCGGTTCTGGGGTGCGTACGGCAACACACCGGACGACGCCGACCTCGGGCGCTATGTCCCGAGCGCCGAACCGGCGCAGCAGTTCCGCGGCCCGGTGCACTGCGCCGAGCTGTCACACGACGGGATGCTGTATGTCTGCGACCGGACGAGCGACCGGATCCAGGTATTTCAGGCCGATGGCACCTTCGTGAAGGAAATGTTCATCGAGAAGAACACGCTGGGCGCCGGGTCCACGTGGGACATCGACTTCTCGCGAGACGCGTCGCAGAAGTACATCTATGTGGCCGACGGCGTGAACCAGAGGATCCACATCGTCGACCGTGCGTCCATGACGGTGTTGTCGAGTTTTGGCGACGGGGGACGGCAGCCGGGCCAGTTCTTCGGTGCGCACAGTATTACGACCGATTCACTCGGTAACATCTTCGTGACGGAGACGTTCGAAGGCAAGCGGGTGCAGAAGTTCACCTACATGGGTGAAGGCCCGATCCGGGCGCAACAGGGCGTGGTCCGAGCCGGGAGTTAGGCAACCATCCGGCCGACGTCGTGAGTCTTTCTGAGCGCGACGACGGTCAGGGCCGGTAGCGTCATCGCGCCGCCCGTTTTACATCGGCCGGCCTTGAGCGATCTCGGGGCCGGCCGTTTTTTCGTGTGTCGAGGCTGGGTGGACAGGGTCCGGGCTGTTCGTGCATCCCACGCCGTGACTTACGGTCGGCTCGTCCGGAACCAACCGGTCGCTGACCGATGCCACCGTCGGGTCGTTCGCCAAGCCCTTCTCGTGGCGTAGCCGATCTTTCCGTATTTGGTTCGCAGCCCCTGACGTTCGGCGCGCCGCCGGGAGGTGCGTTGCAGCACTGGTGGCGCAAGCCAGGTGTGCGCCAAGGTCGCACGGCGCCTGGTCTGGTCACCAGGACCGGCCGTGGCAGGGGGGGCGGAGTGGCCGGAGCGTTATAATCAACGATAGGCGACATGCGGGCGTCACTGAACCCGTTGGGGCAGCCCAGCCGCCGGTCCGGGTCGTGGCCACCGTCGACTAGCGCTCGAGGAGACGACATGCGAACGAGGATAAGGATCGGGTTGGTGGCAGCGGCTGCACTCGTGGTGGCGTCCTGCGCGGACGAGGTGCCAACGGGGCCACCTTTCCGGACGGAGACGACCGTCCGGATGCTCATGGCGAACATGGTGGATCCGGCGGCCGACCTCGTGTGGGATGCGGTGGGGACAATCATCGACTATGACGGGGAGGATCACTGGGAGCCGGAGACCGAAGAGGACTGGTTGTCTGTCCGCTACGGCGCCATGTCCCTGGTCGAAGCAGGCAACCTGCTGATGATGGACACCCGCGCTCGAGATGAAGAGCAGTGGATTCTTCTGACTGAAGGAATGATGGACGCTGGCGCGCTGGCGTTCGAGGCAGCCGTGGCCCAGGATGCGGACCAGTTGTTTGCGCTGGGCGAGACCGTCTATAACTCGTGCAACAACTGCCACATGCTGTACTGGGTCGGCGATATCGACCGCGGCCGAGCCACGGAGGCGTCGCCGGACGGGCCAGCGCCCTAGTTACTGCTTTGTTAGATCCGTAGTTGGGCCGACCGCGGCGCCTCGGCCGTGGACGACCGGTATGCTCGCTCATCGTGCCCCGCCATGGCCGGACGCCGCACCGTGCCTGATTCCAGTGTGCGCTGGCGCCGCGTCCTCATCTACACACATCGCTGGCTCGGAATCACCTGCAGTTTGCTGTTCGTGGGCTGGTTCGTGTCCGGCATCGTCATGATGTACGCCGGTATGCCGGTCCTGAGCACCGAGGAGCGGCTGACGCGGTTGGCCACGCTCGACCTGTCTCTAGCGCGTGTCGATGTGGGCTCGGCGGCCGCCCGGCTAGGCGTATCGCCCGAGCGGATCCTGATCGGGATGCTGGGTAATCGGCCGGTCTATCGGTTCACCGGGGCGGAAGGCTGGACCACGGTCTATGCCGATACGGGCGACGTGCTCGACGCGCTCGACGCCGGAGAGACCCTGTCGATCGTTCGTCGCTTCGCGCCTGAGCACGCGGGCACCGTGCGCTACGATGCCCGGCTGACCGAGCCTGACCAGTGGACTCTGCAGAGCCGTGCCTTCTTGCCGCTCCATCGCGTCGTCATTGGCGACGCTGCTGAGACTGTGCTCTATGTGTCCGACCGCACCGGTGAGCCGGTCATGCAAACCACCCGCGACAGCCGGCGCTGGGCGTATCTTGGTGCCGTGGCGCATTGGTTGTATTTTACCCCCCTCCGGTCCCGCGCGGCGCTCTGGACCGACGTCGTGATCTGGCTGTCGATGTTGGGATGTGTCCTGTGTCTCTCCGGCCTAGTGTGGGGGCTGTGGCGGGTGGGTTTCCGGAAGCGCTACCGGCTGCGCGCCGGCCCGTCGTACTCGCCCTACGCCGGTCTGATGCGATGGCACCACTACGCGGGGCTGGTGTTCGGCCTGGTCACCTGTACCTGGGTCTTCAGCGGCTTGCTCTCAATGGATCCCTGGATCTGGCACCCCGGCACCGAACCTACGCGCATCCAGCGCCAGGTGGTGACGGGTGGACCGCTTCGGCTTGGGCTGTTGACGGTGGAGCAGCTTCGCGCCGGCGTTCGGGCTATCGTCCCGTCGTTCGTTCCCAAGGAGCTGGAGGTCGTGCAGTTACTCGGCGAGCCGCATTTGCTCGCAGTTAACGCCCGGGACCCGGTGGTCGACGACGTCCGAGTCTCGCTACCGAATACGCTGACCGGCGAATGGACGCACCCCTTGGAGCAGCGTCTGGTGTCGGTCGAGCACTTGATGCGGGGCGCGTTCAGCCGATTCGAGGCTAAGCGGTTTGCTGCACTGCCGGTGGCGGTCATGCCGGGCGCCGACATCATCGACGCGACCTGGCTCCGAACAGATGACGCCTATTACTACGACCGCAGCCGGTTGCGTCGGCTGCCAGTGTTCAGGGTCAAGTACAACGATCCTGTGCGGACCTGGCTCTACTTCGACCCGTTCCGCGGGACGATCGCACGGAAGGAGGAGCGACTGACACGGCTCAACCGCTGGCTGTACCATGGACTACACAGCCTTGATTTCCCCTTCCTGTACTCTCGGCGGCCGTTTTGGGACATCGTCGTCATCCTGCTCAGCCTCGGCGGCATTGCCATCAGTGTGACGCCCATCGCCCAGGCCTGGCGCCGGCTGCGTGGTCACGCCAGGCGCCGCAGCCGTGTTTTCGGAGTCTTCTTGACCTGATGCATGCCGCGAGGTACACTCCGCGCCACCTGCTGAACGGGTGCCCCGGCGTGTCCGGTTGCGGGCCCTCTGGGCGTCCACCAGAGTGCTGTCCGCCGGCGATGCCGCTGTGGACAGGTGGTCGGCCGCACCGCCTTCCGCTATCGGGCTCGACCGGTGTATCGATTCTGATCCGGTCCATCGTATGGAGGTCGACATGCGAAAGCTCGGCGTGCTCTCAATATTGCTACTGATGACAACCGTGACCACGGCGCAGGGCCCGGCCCCTGAACCGGTCGGCAGCCTGGCCGAGGTCATGCGGTCCATTCTGTTCCCGAACTCGAACATCCTCTTCGACGTCCAGTCGCGGGATCCCGATGCTCCGCCGGAGACGACCGCCGCCGACGGCACGGTGACGGCCACCTTCTCCAGCATTTACACCGGGTGGCCGCTCGTGGAGAGCGCCGCTGTCGCGCTCGCCGAGTCCGCTCAGCTAATCGTCATGCCGGGACGGATGTGCGAGAACGGCCTGCCCGTGCCTGTGGGCGATGACGAGTTCCAGCAGTACGCGCGTGAGTTGGTGGAGGCCGGCAAGAAGGCCTACGCCGCGGCCGAGACCAGAAATCTGGAGGCCATGATCGAGGTTACCAATGACGTGGCGGGGGCCTGCGAGAACTGCCACTTTGTTTATCGCCGGTTTGAGGACCGGTGCACCCAGTGACCGTGAACGCCCGGCCGGCCTGAGGAGTGAGCATGCTCCGCAGCCTATTCGAGTGGGTCGACGCGATGCCGAACAGCATCGCCATGAGGGAGTCGCTGAACGGCTACCCGATCGCGCTGACGCTGCATGTCGTCAGCATGGGTCTGGTGGCCGGGATCATCGTCTACTGGGACCTGCGTCTGGCCGGAATGGCACTCAAGCGCGTGCCGGTGTCGAAGATCCAGACCCGGTTGTTCCCCTGGGCGTTCCTCGGTCTGGTGATCAGTATAGGCAGTGGTCTGTTCATGGTCTACAGCCAGCCGATGCGCTACTATCCTAACTTCTACTTCTGGATAAAGAACGCGCTGCTGCTGTTCGCGGCCGTGAACGCGCTCTATTTTCACCTCACCATCTACAAGACGGTGGAAGAGTGGGAGCACGACCCCGTGACGCCGCTCGCGGCCAGGATGGCGGGTGTGGCGTCGCTGGCGTTATGGGCCGGGATCATCGCCACGGGTCGCCTGATCGCTTATAGCGGGCTCGTCCCGGACTGGTGGATCGGATTGGGGCTAGGGTAGCGTATATGTCGCTGTTGCCGTTCTTCGAGTGGATGCAGGGGTTGCGGTTCAGCGCCTACTTTCTGGAGACCGTGTGGCCCACCCCGATCGTGCAGTGTATTCACCTGGTTGCCGTGGCGACGTTCGCGGGTGCCCTGCTGGTTGTCGATCTGCGACTGCTGGGGAAGGGGCTCACGGAGACGCCGCTCGCGCAGGTGGCGAGTGATGCCGAACCCTGGCTTATCGGCAGTTTCGTCGTGCTGGCGCTCACCGGCATCCCGCAGCTTGGATCGACGGCGCTGAAGCAGTACTACAGTCCTTTCTTCTGGTTGAAGATGGAGACGTTGCTCGTGGGCGTCATACTAACGCTGACGATTCGTCGTAAGATCTCGTCGAAGGAGGAAAGCCAGTTGGGGCCGGTCTGGCCAAAGGTGGTGGCACTCACCTCGATCGCGCTCTGGACCAGCGTGACGATCGGCGCGCGATTGATTGGGCTACTCTCGTAGGGGAAGCGCGTGACCAGTTGGGTCCGTGGACAACAGTTCGCGCCTTGGTTACGCCAGTCAGGATACGCACGGGGTGTGAGGGAGACGGAGCAAATGCGAAATCGGCTCAGAACTACAGTGATCGCCGGTGTGACGGCCGTCGTTATGGCGGTCTTCTTGTCGCTCGCCTCGGAGCCGGTCGCCGGACAGGGGCAGGGGTATCAGGCGCCACGAACTGCGGATGGCAGACCGGACTTGAACGGAATTTGGCAGGCGATGGGGAGTGCTCACTGGGACATCGAGCCCCACGCGGCCAAATTTGGACCTGTCGTCGAGACGGCAGCGGCGGGCGCGATACCAGCGGGGTTGGGGGTCGTTGAGGGCGGGGAGCTTCCATACCGACCTGAAGCGCGGGCGCTGCAGCAGGAGAACCTGGAGTACTGGCTGGAACGCGACCCGGCGGTGAAGTGCTATATGCCGGGTGTGCCCCGCGCGACCTACATGCCCTTCCCGTTCCAGCTGGTTCAGACACCCGAGCACGTGCTCCTCGCGTACGAATTCGCCAGCGCCAGCCGGATCGTCTACATGGACCGGGCGGACTGGGAGGCCCCCGTCGATTCCTGGATGGGGCACAACCTCGGTCACTGGGAGGGGGATACGCTGGTCATCGACGTGACCGCGCAGATGCCAGATACGTGGTTTGACGCCGCCGGCAACCACCACAGCTCCCAAATGAGCGTCCAGGAGCGTTACACGGCGTTGAGCGAGAACCACCTGATGTACGAGGCGACGATCACCGACCCGGAGACCTTTACGGAGCCGTTTACGATCCGGATGCCGCTCTACCGACGGATCGAAGAGAACATGCAGCTGCTCGAGTTCAAGTGCGTGGAGTTCGCCGAGGAGCTGATGTATGGGCACCTCCGTAAGGTGCCCGACCTGACCCCCTCGTACCGGGCCAGCGGCCACGGGTCCAGTCGTGAGGTCGTGCCGGAGCCGCCGACGACGCCGCAATGACCATCAGGCACGTGCCCGCACTCTGTTGGCGCGCGGTCGCTGTGCTGTTAACCTCGGTGGTACTCGCTGGGTGACGGGAGCACGGCAGGGCGTACCCGATGGACGGGCGCTCGCTTCCTCACCGGTAGATGGGCTGGGGTCGGTGTCGCGGTCGCCGATCGGGTTGACGAACCTTGGCAAAAAGGTTGATAATGTCGCGGAGCCGTTCACGCGTGTAGAGGAGGCGAACACCGATGCGAAGAACAATAGCTGTCGTCCTGGCCACTGCGGTCGTGGCGCTGGGCACCGTGCCGGTGGCCGCGCATCACGCATTCTCGGCTGAATTTGATGCCAACCGGCCGCTCCATGTCGAGGGTGTCGTGACCAGGATGGAGTGGATTAACCCGCACTCGTGGATACACCTCGACGTGACCAACGAGGATGGGAGCGTGACCAGCTGGATGTTCGAAGGCGGCACCCCCAACACACTGCTGCGGCGCGGCTTCACGAAGAACTCGCTGCTGCCGGGTATGGAGATCATCGTCGACGGGTATCAGGCGAAGGATGGAACGAACAAGGGCAACGGCCGTGACTTGACTTTCAGGGATGGCCGGAAGCTGTTCATGGGGTCGTCCGGCACCGGCGCGCCATCTGACGGCCGGGATCCGACCGAGCCGGCGCCGTAGTTAGGCGCGCCGCTTGACGATGTGCTTGGGGGGCTCTGGGTGCGGTCGCATCCAGGGCCCTTTTCTGTGCCGACCAACGAGACTTTCCCGCCGCCCCTGGTCTTTCAACCTTCTTCGATGCTTCAGGCGCGGATCCTACGTTGGACGCCCCAGTTCGCGAGGGGCGAACCTGTCGTTGCCGTGGATTTCGGACAGGTGCTGAGCGCTCGGTACATCGTGTTGGGCGCGATGCAGACGCCGCCGCGCGCCAGGTCGTGGCGTATTATCATCCGCTGAGTCGTTGCTAGACGGGGGAGGGGGCCATGTCAACGCGCGGACGGGTGGTTGTCATGGTCCTCGTGCTCGGGCTGCCGGCGATCTGCGTTGCTCAGCCGGCGGACGTCGAATCGGATGCGGCGGTCACACAGTCGTCGGTGATCGAAGGTGTCGAGGCGATCGGCGAGCCGTACGGTCGCACACGCTGGCATGTGGAGCTGACCGGTGGGTTCTTTCTCGAGGCCTGGGATCTGAACCAGTTCCGGGATCAGCTGCTCGGCGGCACGATCGGGTTCAGCCGTCGTGTGGCGCCGCACTGGACGATCGGTGTCGAGACGAGTCTGCTTCGCGTGAGCCGTCAGCCGGTTGGCGGCCTGTTGCTGCCGGCAGTGTCGGTCGTGCTGCGGCGGACCGTGTTCCAGGTCGGCGACACCGTGGTGTTCCTCGAGAGCGGTGGCGGTGCGTCGTACGCCTCCGACGAGGTCCCAGATAGCGGAACCCGCTTCAACCTAGTGGCACAGACCGGCGTCGGCCTCACGCGGGCGATGAGTCCCCGGATCGACGTAGTTGGGGGGCTGCGCTGGCTCCACGTGTCGAACAACAGTCTCAACGGGAAAGCCCGCAATCCTGATATCCAGGCGCTGGGTCTTTACTTCGGCTGGCGTGTGAAGTAGATCCCCACTGGCGAAGCTGGGACTCTGGTTGGTGAGCTGCACGGTCGGCTGTGGCGATCTCCCGGTCGGGACCGGCCATTCCAGACACTGTCTCCCCAAGTGCTTCTGTTCGCGGCTCCCTGCCCGTGGAACCGATCCCCGAGGCTCGCGTAGAATGGATCGTCGCCGATCTTGAGAGGTCGTCGCAGGACACGAGCCATGTTCCGCGCTGCCGCGCACCTGACGCTGTTGCTTGCTCCGGTTGTTCTCACCATCACGGTGATCGCCGCCGTGTCGGTCCAGCAGCGGCGCCGCCAGGATACCGATGACGTCTTCCAGTCTGGGATCGAGCTCGTCCAGATGGCGGTCACCGTAGTCGACGAGGAAGGGCGTCTGGTCGGGAACCTGCGGCGCGAGGATTTCGAGGTGTTCGAAGACGGTGACCGGCAGACACTGACCCACTTCACTCGCGATCGCATCCCGCTCAGCCTCGGGGTGGTGCTCGACGTCAGCCAGAGCATGTACGGGCAGCGCATTGATGACGCGCGGCTCGCGCTCGACCGCTTTCTGGCCGATCTCCTGGACCCGGAGGACGAGGTCTTTGTCATTGTCTTCAACCACACGCCCCGCGTGGAGGTGCCCTGGACCCTCGGTCCACGGCAGCTGCTTCACACGTTGGACGACATCCGGCCGAGTGGTGGCACCAGCATCTACGACGCGATGATGCAGGCGCTGCCGTTGTTCGACGTGCGAGAGCACCAGCGGGCGGCGGTCGTGCTAATTTCGGATGGCTCCGATACGGGCAGCGACGCCGACGTACGCGACGTCCGGCGGGTTCTCCGCCGCAGCGACGCGTTCGTCTATGCCATCGCGATCGACGCGCCCACTACCCGTCCGATCAACGACCGCGTGAATCCGTTCGCGTTGCGTGAGATCACCACCGAGAGCGGCGGCTATACCGAAGTGGTGCACGATAGCCCCGAACTCGGACCGGCCACGGAGAGGATCGCCGATGAGCTCAATCATCAGTACACGCTCAGCTACATGCCCCAGCATCTGGCTGATGGGAGCTATCGCTCGATCCGTGTCCGTGTCGCCGGCACGGAGTATCGTGTGCGCACCCGCCGTGGATACGTTGCGGAGCCGAGTCGGCGTCGCTAGTGATCGGTCTCACCTGAACGACCCGCGGACCACGATGCGATCGTGTCCGACGACGTTTGACGGTGGTGAGGGCGAAAGAGCGCAGCACTCCAAGTTAACCCGTACGCCGTGCCGAGTTGGATCCCGCGCGATGGCCGGTCGGCGTCCCGTACTCCTGATGGAGAACGGTGGCGCCGCCAGACCCACCCGAGTCACTGACCAGCGCGCCGGTTCCAGATCTCCGCCGTCCTTCGGTTCTCCGCCACGACGGCCTACCGGTTCGGGGTGCAGCCCCTCACTGTTGTATGGTGAGTTGATGCCGACGCTGCGGGTGCGCGATTTGCGCAAGGTCTACGGTGACGGCGCCGGCCGTGTCGAAGCGCTGGGTGGCGTGAGTCTGGAGCTCGGGCCTGGCGAGTTCGTCGCCGTTGGCGGTCCGTCCGGGTGCGGCAAGTCGACCCTGTTGCATCTCTGCGGCGGTATGGACCGGGCCACCTCGGGCACGGTCGAGGTGGACGGCGTCCAACTGGCCGCTCTCGATGACGAAGCGCTGACCGGGCTGCGCCGCAATCGCGTCGGGTTCGTCTTCCAGTTTTTCAACCTCCTCCCCACGCTGACACTGGCCGAGAACATCGCGTTGCCGCTGCTGCTGGCCGGTGTGCCGGCGGCAGCTGGCGCGGCCCGGGCTCGGGACGCCGCCGAGCGGGTGGGGCTCGGGCATCGCCTCGCGCACTATCCCTCGCAGGTGTCGGGCGGCGAGTTGCAACGGGCGGCCGTGGCGCGCGCGGTCGTTCACCGGCCGGCGCTCCTCATCGCGGACGAGCCGACTGGGAATCTCGATACCGACAGTGGGCGGCGCGTGCTGGACGTCCTACACACCCTGAATGGCGAGACCGGCGTCGCCGTGCTGCTGGCCACCCACGACCGGGCAATCACCTTGGCGGCCGATCGTGTCGTGCGGCTAAGGGATGGTGTCGAGGTGCCATCGGTCGAGCCGCCCTCCCAGGTGCCTGCGTGATCCGCGTCATCAGAATGGCCGTGCCCCGAGCGCGTCGAGGCGGGATGCATCGGCGGTCACATGCGGTCGTATCCAAGACGGGGGCCACCAAGCTATTACCTGGTGCCACACCTGGCGGTCGTGGCGGAGTCAACCGGTGACGCTCTTTCGTCAGTTCATCGTCCGGGCACTACTGCGCGACCGGACCCGCAGCCTGGTGACCGTCGCCGCGCTTACCCTGGGCGTGGCGGTCATCATCGCAGTCAGGCTGGCCAATGCCGGTGCGGTTCGCGGGTTCGCGACCGCGCTGGACGTGGTGGCCGGCAGGACGTCACTCGAGATTGTCGGTGCCGGAGTCGGAGTGCCCGAGACGCAGCTCGCCGGTCTAGGCTGGCTGCAGGACTACGGGCGGGTCAGCCCGGTCATCGACCGGACCGCCCGGGTTCGGGCGCCGGACGGCGCCGAGTATCCGGTGCGCGTGCTGGGGGTCGACGTGCTGCGCGACCGCCCGTTTCGCGAGTACCGGCTGCAGTTCGGCCGGGAGGGCCGCGCCACGCGGCCGCACGAAATGCTGGCGCTGTTGCTCGACCCCGCGTCGGTCGTGCTCACCGCGCGGTTTGCTGGTGGCCATGCGATCGATCTCGATGGGCCCGTACAGCTGGTCATCGGCGACCGGGTCCATGATGCCGTCGTCCGCGGCCTGCTGCTCGACGAGGGCCCGGCGCGTCTGATGGACGGGCACCTGGTCCTGCTGGATATCGCGGCGGCGCAGTTGGCGTTCGACCGTCTGGGATGGCTGGACCGAGTGGAGATTCAGCTCTTCGATCCGGACGCGATCGACGATGCGGAACTGGAGATCGGGGTGCGGCTGCCGGACGGGTTGCGTGTGCAACGACCGGCGCGGCGTGGCCGGCAGGTCGAGAAGATGCTGGCTGCGTTTCACTTCAACCTCACCGCACTGTCTTACGTCGCCCTCGTTGTCGGGCTGTTCCTGGTCTACAACACGGTCGCCGTGTCGGTCATATCGCGTCGGCGTGAGATTGGCACTTTGCGCGCCCTCGGGGCGCCGCGCCTCTTGGTGCTCGAACTCTTTCTCGGAGAGGCGGCGGTGCTGGCGATGGCTGGCGCCGCCCTGGGCGTGCCGGCCGGGTGGCTGCTTGCACGCGCTGCCGTCGGTCTGACCTCGACCACCGTCAACACGCTCTACATTACGTCGGCCGCCACTGTGCCGGCACTCGGCGTGGGTGATCTGCTACTAGCGTGTGCCGTGGCCGTCCCGCTGGCGCTGGCGGCCGCGGCAATTCCGGCAGCGGAGGGTGCCGGCGTCACGCCGATCGCGGCCGTGCAGGAGTCCGATCGGTTCGCCCGGGACCACCGCTTCGCGCGCGGCGCGGCAGTGGTCGCAGTGCTGCTGTTCGGTGCCGGAGCGTGGTTGTCGACGCTGGATGCCGTGGGCGGGCTGCCGGTGTTCGGATTGGGCGCGGCGCTGGCGGTCGTGTTCGGCGCCGCGGCGCTGGTGCCGGTTCTGCTTCAGCTGCTTCGACGGGTGGGGCACCAGGCCCTGGGCCGCTTGTTCGGGGTCGAAGGCCTGCTGGCGCACGCGAACCTGTCCGCCGCCGTCTCGAGGATCGCGGTGTCGGTTGCGGCGCTGGTCGTCAGCCTTGCGATGCTGACGGCGATCTCGATCATGATCGGCAGCTTCCGAGAGACGGTTGGCTACTGGGTCGGTCAGACACTGCAGGCGGATCTCTTCGTGGCCACGGCGGGCCGGGCGCCCAGCGGTCCGCCGGTCACGATCTCGGAGGCCGCCGAGCGGCGGATCGCCGCCCACGCTGCCGTCGCTGCGCTGGACGGGTTTAGACGGGTCGACCTGGCATACGGACCGGACGGCGACCTCATCATCCTGGGCGCCGGCGATTTCGAGGTGCAGCTCGCGCATGGGAGGCTGCTGTTCAAGACTCCCGCTGACGGGCGGGCCGCCATGCGCCGCGCGGTCGGTACCGATGCGGTGCTGGTGTCCGAGGGCTTCGCGATCAAGCGCGGCGTGGCGGTTGGTGACCGCATCGAGCTGGACACGCCCCAGGGTGCCCGATCCTTCGCGGTGGCGGCCGTCTACTACGACTACTCGAGTGACAGGGGGATCGTGGTCATGGACCTGGCCACGTTCGCGCGGCATTACGGGCCGCAGCGGCCGACCGACTTGACAGTCTATCTCGAGCCCGGGGCGGACCCCGAGGCCGTCCGGGCGGAGCTGCTGGCGGCCGTCAGGCCGGATCACCGGCTGTTCATACGGACCAACGCCGCGCTGCGGTCGGAGGTGTTGCGGATCTTCGACGCGACGTTCGCCATCACCTACGCGCTCGAGGCGATTGCGATCTTCGTGGCAATCATGGGGGTCGCCGCCACGTTGCTGACGCTGGTTCTTGAGCGGCGCCGTGAGCTGGCGATGCTGAGGCTGCTCGGGGCGGGTCGCCGCCAGATCCGACGCATGGTGGTGATCGAGGCGGCGATTTTGGGTATCCTCAGCCAAGGGGTCGGTCTCGCGGTCGGCGTCGTGCTGTCGCTGATTCTGATCTATGTCATCAACGTGCAGAGCTTCGGCTGGACGATCCAGTTTCACCTGCCGTTCGGGTTCCTGGCGCAGTCGACGCTGCTGATCTCGGCGACGACCGCTCTGGCTGGGCTGTATCCGGCCAGGGTCGCCACCCGTGTCGTGGCTGGGGTCGAGCGGTGACCCACTTTCGCTCGCTCTTCCAGGTGCGCGCCACGGTGTGGCCGGTCCGCCTCCGCGTGCACGTCCGGGCACGCGCTTTGGCGCGAACGGGCCGCGTTCGCTCGCGCCTCTGCGGACGAGCCTCGGTAGGGCGATGCCTGCTCGGCGTCGTACTGTTGGCGTGCGCGGCGGTCGTGGCGGTCGCGGCGCAGAGGTCGGACCAGGTTACGCCGGCCGGGTGGCGTCAGGCCAAGGCAGGCTACGGACTGCAGTTTCCGAGGGACCACGGGAGTCATCCCGACTACCGTATCGAGTGGTGGTACTACACCGGGAACCTGGCGGCTGACGACGGCCGGTGGTTCGGCTACCAGGTGACCTTCTTTCGCATCGGAGTCGATCTTGCCCCGCAGAACCGTTCCATCTGGGCTGTTCGCGACCTGTTCATGACGCACCTGGCGGTCACGGATATCGGCACGGGACGGCAGCTGGTGGCCGAGCGGCTCGACCGGGGTGGGGTCGGGTGGGCCGGCGCTCGTGCCGGCACCCTCGATGTTTGGAACGGCGACTGGCGGGCCTCGCTTGAGGGCGAGACGCATCGGGTGCGGGCGGTCGACCGGGGGATGGGTGTCGATCTGCGACTCGAACCCGGGCGCGGGGTGACGGTGCACGGGGAGGGCGGGCTCAGCCGGAAAGGGGCCGAGGCTGGTAATGTCTCGCACTACTACTCTATGACGCGGATGCCGACGAGCGGGCACCTGGTGGTCGACGGTGAGAGAATCGCCGTGCGCGGCCTGAGCTGGATGGACCACGAGTTCGGCACCACATTTCTCGAAGCGTCACAGGTAGGGTGGGACTGGTTCTCCCTGCAGCTTGACGACGGCTCCGATCTCATGGTGTTTCAGCTGCGTCGCGCTGACGGTGGGATAGACACGCACTCGGCGGGCACATGGGTGGACGCAGCCGGGACGGCGACCGGGCTCGGCGCGGGCGAGTTCACGCTCGTACCTGGTCGCCGCTGGCCGTCGCCGTCGAGTGAGGGCGTCTATCCGGTAGAGTGGCGTGTCGAGCTACCTGGCCTGCGCGCGCGCCTCGAGGTCGCGGCAGTCGTCGATGCGCAGGAGCTCGACACGGCGGCGTCGACCGCGGTCACCTACTGGGAAGGAGCGGTCACGGTGCGCGGGCGGGTTGGTGACCGAGCCGTCAGCGGCCGCGGGTATCTCGAGATGACCGGATACGCCGGGCGCCCGATGAACGAGATGTTCCGATAGCGGACGGAGGGCAAGTGTCGCACGCAGGAGAGGCCATGGCAGAGCCGGGGGGGGGAGACGCCAGACCGGTGAAGCCCTGAGGCGACCTATCGGTCTTGGCCATGTTGCTACGTGGTCTTGTTCGTGATTACGGTGACCTACCGAGGTCGTCGGCCGGAGCACCCTGAATTGAGAACAGGCCACTAGGGTATAATTCCTCTCTATGTGGACCAAGCTCCAGAACACCCCTCGAAAGAAGTCACCTCGCAAGGTCGCGGTCATCGACCCTGATAGCTGTTTCGGAGCCTTCGCCTGCTCGATCTGCCAGGCCGCATGCCCGGTCGAAGACTGCATCATCGAGGAAAAAGATCAGAATGATCGCTGGGTCTGTGCCGTCCGGATCGACAAGTGCATCGGCTGCGGGCTGTGTATCACCATTGGGAACCCCACCGCACCCGGCAAGCGCGACTTCGGCTGCCCGGCCGACTACGATGCGATCGACATGGTGGCGTATACCGAGGCGGTCGATGTGGTCGAGTCACAGCTCGGCGTCGGGGCACCGGCGTCGCAGGTGGAGCCGGTCGCCAGCCAATCAGATCGCTGAACAACGTGCTCCAGCGTCTCCCGTTCCTTTTTCACCGCTCGACAATCCCGTGGAGATCGATCATTCCTCCGACCTGTAGTTGATCGGGAATCGCGCGCCCTGAGTTTGCCGCGCCAGCCAGGATGACGGGGCCCTGGTGATCGGTGGTCCGTGGTCGACCAGCCCCACGCCCTACTCCGTGAGGCCGTGGGTCGGTATGCTTTCGTGGCGCGGGTCCGATCCGGTATGCTGACAGGCATGGATGAACGGTCACGAGTACTGCTGTCGACGCTGCTGGGTGCAGCCCTCGGCGGCGTGGTCGGGTATCTGTATCTGACCGAGGATGGTCGGCACGTGCGCGGCCGGATCGAGCCGACGCTGGACGCCGTCGTTGCCGAGCTGCAGCGAGCCCGAGTCGTCGGTGACAAGGTGCGGACTGTGGCCCGCGAAGGTCAGCGCACGTTGAACGAACTGGTTGGCGAGGACCGGGCGCGCGCCGTCTGGGGGTCGGCCGGCTATCGTCAAGCCTCGTCGTGAGCGACGCTGGGGCCCCGCCGCCGCGCGGCATCGTGGTACGACTGCGGCAGGTGCTCGGCCACCTGAGACGCAGGTGGTCTGGGATGCCAGACTGGTCGGGTGCGCCGCCTGGCTGGCGATGCGGCGTCTGGCACAGAGCGACGACCTGACCTTCGCCTCCTCGATCGCCTACTCTGGGCTGCTGCCCCTGTTTCCGTTGCTTCTGCTGTTGTTTTCGTTTGTCGGTCGTGTCACTAGCGATCCGGCGGACCGCACCGTACTGATCGCGCTGGTGCTGCGGGACTTTCCCCAGCGGGTCGAGTTCAGCGCCGCCTATGCCAGGCTCCGCCAGGCGTGAGCCGCCGCGGCCCGTCTCCTGATATTCTTACGACGATGCATATCGCCTATCAAGGTGAACCGGGTGCCTATTCCGAGGCGGCGGCGCTGCGGTTCAAGCCGTCGGCCGATCTGTTACCGCGCGAGAGCTTCGAGTCGGTGTTCACGGCGGTTGAGCAGGGCGCGGTGACCCACGGGATTCTACCGATCGAGAACTCGATCGGCGGCACGATCCATCGTAACTACGATCTGCTGTTGCAACACGAGCTGCCGATCGTTGGCGAAGTGAAGCTGCCGATCGTGCACAACCTGCTTGCGCTCGAGGGAACGACCCGCGAGATGCTCCGGCGCGTGTATTCCCATCCGCAGGGGCTGGCACAGTGCGAGCGGTTTCTGCGCACGCTCGACGAGGTGGAGATCGTTGCTACTTACGATACTGCCGGCAGCGCCAAGATGATCCGGGACGGCGGGCTCCGCGACACCGGTGCCATCGCGTCGGATCGTGCCGCCGAGGTCTTCTCGCTGTCGATTCTCAACGAGGGTGTGCAGGACTTCGCCGGCAATACGACGCGGTTTCTCATCATCGGGCGCGACCCGACGCCGCTCGGCGCCGCCAATAAGACGACAATCGTATTTACCGTGCCTAATGACGCCGGTGCGCTGTTCAAGGCTTTGAGCGTCTTCGCGCTCCGCGACATCGATCTGACCAAGCTCGAGTCGCGGCCGATCCCGAGCCGGCCATTTGAGTACCTGTTCTACGTCGACCTATCCGCGACGCGCGAAGAGCTGCCTTGCGCGCGGGCGCTGATGCATCTGGCCGAGTTCGCTCCACTGCTGCGGACCCTCGGGTCGTATCCCCGCTGGCTGGAACCGGACGCGGCGTGACGCCCAACCGTCTGGGCAGGGAAACGAGCCCGTACCTGCTGCAGCACGCCCACAACCCAGTCGACTGGTATCCCTGGGGCGAGGAGGCCTTCACTCGCGCCCGCGAACAGAATCGGCCGATCTTTCTCTCGATCGGGTACTCGACCTGCCACTGGTGCCATGTGATGGAACACGAGTCGTTCGAGAGCGAGGAGATCGCCGAGGTGCTGAACGCCCATTTCGTGCCGATCAAGGTCGACCGGGAGGAGCGGCCGGATGTCGACCGAGTCTACATGTTGTTCGTACAGGCGACGACCGGGTCGGGTGGCTGGCCGATGAGTGTCTGGCTAACACCGGCCCTCAAGCCGTTTTACGGCGGCACGTACTTTCCGCCGTCCGCGCGGTGGGGCAGGCCCGGCTTCGTGGAGATCCTGGCCAAGATCTCCAGGAATTGGCGTGAGTCGCGGGACCGGCTGACCCGGTCGGCCGACGAGATGATCGAGCGACTGCGTGATGCCCAGGAAAGCCGGCGGCACGCGGGCGCGGCGATCCCGGACACGGACGTGCTCGCCGGCGGTGTGCGCGAGTACGGCCGCACGTTCGACAGCCACGCGGGCGGATTTGGCGATGCACCCAAGTTTCCTCGGCCGGCTGAGCTGCTGTTTCTCTTGCGCGAGCACGCCCGCTCCGGAGATGGCGAGGCCCGGCACATGGTTCTCGAGACGTTGAGGGCGATGGCGATGGGCGGGATGCGCGACCACGTGGGTGGCGGGTTTCACCGCTATTCGGTGGACGCGGCCTGGCGTGTCCCGCACTTCGAGAAGATGCTCTACGATCAGGCGCTGCTGGTCCTGGCCTGTCTGGAGGCGGCGCAGGCGGCCGGCGACTCGTCGTTCGCGGCGGTGGCCGACGATACTCTGGTCTACGTACGCCGTGAGCTGTCGCACGCCGATGGCGGTTTCTTTTCGGCCGAGGATGCCGACAGCGTGCCGCCGGAGCAGGCCGGCCAGCCCGACGCCGTCAAGACCGAAGGGGCCTTTTATATCTGGAGCCAGTCTGAGATCGAGCACTTGTTCGGTGCCGAGGCCGATGTCGTCCGGTTCCGGTACGGGATCGAGCCGGATGGCAACGCGCCGCACGATCCGCAGCAGGAGTTTACGCACAAGAATCTGCTTTATGTGGCTCGTGGGGTCGGAGATGTGGCGCGGCTCTGCGGTCGGTCTATAGCCGACGTCAGGGCCTTGCTGGACGGCGCTCGGTCGCGGCTGTTCGAGGCGCGCGGCGGCCGGCCGCGCCCTCACCTCGACGACAAGGTGCTGGCGGGGTGGAATGGGCTGATGATCGCGGCGTTCGCCCGTGCGGCTCGTGTCACACCGCTCGACGAGCCCGGCACCCCGTCGGCGCTCGAGACGGCGACACGTGCGGCGCGGTTTCTGTGGGACCGGTTGTGGGATGCGCCGCGCGGCGTGCTGCGGCGCCGGTTTCCCGACGGGTGCGCCGACATTGACGCGTATAGCGAGGATTACGCGTTCGTCGTCTGGGGGCTGCTCGAGCTGTTTCAGGCCGGCGGCGACCCAGTGTGGCTCGACTGGGCGCGCCAGTTACAGGCGACGCAGATCCGGCTATTCTGGGACGACGAGGACGGTGGCTGGTTCAGCACGACCGGAGACGATCCGACCGTGTTGCTTCGGCTTAAGGAGGACTACGACGGCGCCGAGCCGTCGGCCGGTGCCGTCGCCGTTTTGAACCTGTTGACGCTGGCTCATCTGTTGGGTGGCGACGACGCCAGGGAGCACGGCGATTTGATTGAGCGAACCCTGCGTCGGGTGCCGCCGTCTGCGCAGGCAGCGCGTGTCGTACCAATGATGATGGCGGCGGCGTCGACCTATCGGACGGGTGTGTCCCAGGTAATCATCGTCGGTGCACGAGACGCGACGGGGACCATCGCGTTGCATCGTGAGCTCACCAAATGTTTCCTGCCCGGCGCCGTCAGTCTGGTAGTCGAGCCGGGCCCGCATCAGGCTGCCGTCGCGGAGCGGTTGCCCTGGATCGGCGCCATGGCTATGCGCGATGCCAGGCCCACCGTGTATCTTTGCCGAGATTTCGCGTGTCAGTCACCGGTCAGCGATCCCGAGGCGTTTCGTGCGCAGCTTGAGACGATGACTGCACACCGGTGACGAAGGCGACGACTGTTGCCTTTCCGTTGTCGTTCTGCCAGGACGATCGACGCGCGAGTTTCGGTGTGGATCCAGATCGGTGTGGATCCAGATAGGATGACGCGATGATATTCGATGTGGAGGTGTTGCTGAAGGGCACAGACGAGGTGATCATGGAGACGATCACCCACGATGGTCCCGAGCCTGCCGGGTGGACCGACAACGACGTGCGCGAGGTGCTGCTATCCGCCCTTCGGGTCTTTGACCGGGTGAGCAGCACGGATGGGTCGGGTGGCAACGACGTCTCGCTGCGCGGGTTGAGCTGGATCGTGACCGACGCGGATTCTGGGGTCATGATTGCGATCGAGATTCCGAGCGGCGCGGTCGCAGCCGGGCCGTTCGACCTCTCAGCCGACGAGTTGATCCCCATGATCACGCGAGTGGTCTCGGTCGGCGCTGGGACGAGCGGAGTGCACTAGCGGCCCAGACGCTGGGCGTCGGGGTCCGGGACCCTGGCTGCGGAATCAAGCGCATTGACGCTCCGGCCTTACGCGATGTTGCGTTTGTCGACGTTCTCTTCGTAGGGGCGCCCGGCGATCAAGGATTACACCTTCGACCCAACCTTCGTGCCGAAAAACTGGTCCTTGAGCACCGCAGCCGTCTTGCCCTCTTACAGCGTACGCACCCGCGCTCACCCTCGTCCCCGTTGAACCGCCAATTTTGTAGCGGGTTACAAAAATAGGAAAGTGGCGTCCCCAAGGGGAAAGGGTTGGCGTACGTATTGCTTACACTCGAGCCCTATCGTAATCTGTGATTCAAAGTGTCGCGGACTGGAAGACACCGCGTGAGGACGACGACATGACCAGGAACGAAGCAGAGAGGTGCATCGTGCATCGCATCAAACCGAGAGCAACGGCTGCGTAGACATGGTGCAACGTTGTGATCATGCGCAGACATAGCGACAGGGCAAGCGGATCCGGTCGCGGGGCGGCGGTGATCGTGGTGACCGCTGGCGTCGTGGCGCTCATCTCGTTTGTGCCGGGCGTCATGGTGGCGACCCCGGTCGGTGGCCAAGCCCAAATGGGGGACGTCACGACCCTGCCCGACTGGACTCTGCTCTATACCGAGGACTTCTCCACCCCGTTGAACGGAGCGGTCATACCCTGGGTCTGGGACGGTTACAGCGACCCGTTCGACACCGTCATGGACGACTCAGGGCTGTGGTACCAGAATGACTACGGGCCGGACTGGAACACCACCTTCAACTCCTTCGCCACCTATCGCAAGGAGTTCCCGGTCGGTCAGGACGGCTGGCTGACCGCCTCGCTCTCGGCCAGGGACTGGGACAAGGACGGTGTCGTCGACGTCCCGCCGTCGATCAGCATCCAGGCGCAGGGCGGCGGGCACGTGGTCGTGCTGGACGTACCAGATCACACCGGTGGGGCGATCTTGCGACCGACCAACAGGCTGCCGTCACGGTACCGTATCGAGTACAAGCTGAAGACCATCGACTTCGGTGGCAAGCGTAACGGTTCGATCGAGTACGACAGCCGGGTCAACGGCTACAGCACCGAGGGTTGTAAGACGCAGCACCCGTGGGGCGAGGGCTCGAACAGTCCGGGCTGGACCGGTGACGCATCGGTGCCGTACTGCGCGTGGCAGGACGTACGTGAAGGCCCCTACGGCTACAACGGATTCCACTTCCTGTCCATCGTGGACTTCGCCGATCCGGCGCCACGCAACAACCACTTCTGGCACTACCGCCGCAAGGTGCTGATGGATTCCTTTTCCCAGCACCCGGACCGGGTCGGCAGTGGCACGGGTGGCCGGATTTGCAACTCCAACACCAACCAGTACTACAACTACCGGGACAGCAACTTCAACACGGTCAACATGTGGATCAGTGGGCTGCCGGACTGGACCCCTGGTCCGGGTGGGCTGGCCGGCAATTCGCAATGGTTCATGACCAGTTGCTCGGGCGGCGTCGCCGAGCAGCAGCTCTCTTCGGCCGCTGAGCTCCAACCCGAGTTGATGCCGAACGAGTTTTACACCTTCGCTATCGAGCGGGACACCACCGGTTACACCCTGGAGGCGAGCGGTCACTTTGCTCGGGTCGGGCAGCAGACCCTCCGCTTCCACCGCCCGTTCGTCGTCAACAACGCCCCGATCTGGCATTACAACAGTGCTTCCAGCGAGTACGACGGGCGGTTTAACGCCAACCTTGTACAGCACGACACGCACGGCAGCACGACCTGGCCGAACCAGTGGCCGGCCGGCTCCGCGTACCCGGACTACTTCGTCATCGGCGACCCCTACACGAACGCCTACGAGGGCCGTGCCAGCCTGACCGACATCCGTCTCTACGTACCCAAGGCTGCTGGTCGATGGCCCTTTCCTCGCCGACGGCCGCGAACAGCCGCAGGACCAGACCGAAGCCATTAAACTACGATCGAGCGCCATGATGCCGAGGTGGCGAAACTGGCAGACGCACAGGACTTAAAAAGCGTTTGTCGTGATCGAAGAGGGGCCGAAACGTTAGGGTTTTACTGGCGTTTCGGCCCTTCGTTTTGGTTGGCGTTGGGTGCTCTTGGGTGGGCATCTGACACTCTTTGGGCACACTCTTGGCACACCCCACCCGTTGCTCCTCCCCCTGGCCGCGTGCGAGATACCCGACGAGCAGGCTCTGGGCTAACGCTGGGCTAACGACCGGCCTGGGTAGAGTGCGGGTCAGGAGCCAGACCGCCGCGAACCGTAGGGCATAGGTGAGGACGGACATCACGAGCAGGCTGAAAGCAAGCTCCCAGTCGCCCATCACCATGCCCGCGCCGACCATGCCAATGAACACGACGCCCATCACCATCGAGTTGAAGATTCCCAAGCCACCGGGCGTGATGCGTACAGAATCGACTGGCGGAGCCTTGCCCGCCAACTCAATGGAACAGCACGTGGGCCAAGACCAGGGAGGCAAGCAGTCCTGCACCGAACCGTGCCACGCCCCTGTCTGGCGCCGCGACCAGGTTGCGCAACGGGATTCGCCAGCCCTGGCGCATCATCGTCGGCACGGCCACCGCGGCGAAGCTGAGCACGATGACCCACCCAGACCGCACGAGGTAGCTCGTCTCCGGCCACACGAGCGTGAAGCCGAGGTACATCGCCATGCTGCCGAGCAAGGCGCCCAACACGAGGCGTCGTGACGGCCGGATGAGAAAGACGGCGGCGGTCACGATGACGACGAACCCATTCTTCACGTAGTACGACAACTCGTTGAACCAGTGGGTGAGCGGATCCGCTTGCAGACTCCCGGTCTTGAAGAAGACCACCGTAAAGGCAAACAGCACGCCGGTCACCAAC
>Ga0310121_10000370_pt1:15000-49789 | contig 49789 bp, 34 predicted proteins | sample CB27_Tmax_986_MG_FD_203504 | JGI IMG/M metagenome (GOLD analysis project Ga0310121, IMG submission 203504) | Marine microbial communities from Western Arctic Ocean, Canada - CB27_Tmax_986 | ecosystem: Environmental > Aquatic > Marine > Oceanic | place: Canada: Western Arctic Ocean... | reverse complement strand
CAATGCCGTTGGGTTGATCTTCGGGTCGTTTCCGTCACAGTCGCCTCCCCCGAAAACCGACAGGAAACCATCCTCGTCACCGTCCAGCACATAACGAACAAGATCGAGCCCCAGGGACGCCGATAGGACATTATCTTCGAAAATCTGCCGGTCACTCTGGGCTCGGTGGGGAACACGACTTCCGACGATCCCGGAGAAGATACCTATGGAAACCCCGACCAACGCCAGCCACCGTCCGTACGGTGCCAGGCGTGTCACGAAGGTCCTGGCCATAACCAACGCCAAGACAATGGCGAGACCGAGACGGATAAGCATAGACCAGGGCAGATGCCGTAAGACCGTCCAATTCGAACGGAGCACATCAACCCCCACGGCCGCGCCAACAACCAAGCCAGCACTTAGCAACATCCAGACCCGAAACCAACCAAAGCGGCGGGTGATCCCAGGGCGTTGGAAAAGCAAGATCATCGAGCCCGAAATGGCTAGATAGATCAGACCGGAAAGCAGAAAAACAGGGATCTGAAGAACGGATACCGTGACTGCAGCAAACTCGGGACGAGCCATCTCAAGTAAGATGTGATGCGTGATCACATAGGAAACCTTGATGAACACGGCTATCGAAAACAGAAACGCCACTACTCGAATGGCCCGTTCCACATGTTCCGCCGAGCTTCCATCAACCAACCACGAACGGACGCCTCCGAACCATGTCGCCAGACGTTCTCGCCCATTACGAAGGCCCATTACAGCCATCCAGGCCAATCCTGTGGCGAGGCCGGAAATTGCTCCCCACAACAAGGCCAGAAATACAGCTGCTAAAATCCCACGCCAGGATACCGCAAGAGAACTGACTCCGCTCCACAATACGATAGACAACAGGTCAACAATAAGACCCACGAGGGCAATACAAAAACCATAGAGCCAGCCATCGACAAAGTTCGTCCGAATGACCAGGCGTTGTGTAGCAACGTTGTCACTGTCCGCTTTTTCACCAAAAAACATCCGCGCAACCTACCACAAGGGGTTCCACTGTGAAACGCAATTCTTGTGGTAGGCTTCGCGAATGAATTCACGGGCCAAGCCCTGGTTTCACCGGCGGCGACCTCGACTCGGTACGATGGATCGCGAACGGCTTGGTGACCGAGGCGAACGCTTCGATTTGATAGTCTTCTTTGTACGCTTTTTCGTCGCTTTCTTCCGCGGCTTATAATAGTTGCTCGGCTTGTTCACTTTCTTCCGAATGGTCCGTGCTTTCGGTGCCGTTCGTCCCGGACCGACACTGGGCTTGGAGCGCTTTTTCGGCTGCATTCGGCGCCGATCAATAGACGGAGTCGATGGCGTGCGCGCTTTCGGGTTCGGATGGTTGTAGCGCGGCCGCGTGGGTTGCGCTTTCCGAGCGTCGGGGAATTTATTGTCTGTGCGAGGCGTACCGCGGGGGACACGGTTGCGATGACCAGGCGCAGTTCTGGCACCAGGATCACGGGGCCGGGCTGGCGTTGTCCGCTCAGGATGGCCGGCTGAGTTCGGGCGTCGAGCCCGTGGATTGCGCTTGGGTTGAAACGCCTGCGGCCTTGGAATCCGTTTGAACGTACCGATTTTACGGGGCTTCGGCGGCTTCTTGGGGCTGGCCTTCCGAATCGGTTTCGGCGGCGGTCCAAACTGGTACCGACTCCCATTATGACGATGCCAACGTTTGTGCGGCCGCGTGGCATGGTAGATCGACCCCACCCGATGTCGGGGCACGGCGACGCGATGGACATGTGGGTAGAGGAAATAGTTCGTCTCCACGAATACCCAGGAGTCTGCGCCATGACCAGCGTTATACCAATGCGGATAGAGGGGTGCCCAACCCACATAGCCATCAGACATTCGCCAATCGACCCAGGACGGAGCCCACTGACGTCCGGGGATCCAGACCCAGCCATATTGCGAGGTATAAACCCACCGCCCGTAATGGTAGACGATGCCGCCGTAATCTTCGTAGGAGTCGAAATACCAACCGGCATCGGTTTCGATCCATTGTCCCTGGGTATAGGGTTGCCAACTTTCGCTTCGGTCCGCAGGCATCCAGGCCCAGCCGAGTTCATCGGTCCAGATCCAGGCTCCCTTCCCATTCAACTCGTCCCAGAAAGGAACCGAACCCATGGGATCATCCACGTCGTAAGAGTCGGGACCAAGAGCCTCGCCTTGTCCCTGTGCTGCCACGTCTTCGTCGGCTTCGTCAGCCGCGTCTTCGTACCAGTCTCCATATTCCCGGATCCAGGCATCGCGGCCTTCCGGTGTCCACTCATCGGCGTTCTGCGCATGGGCAGATACCATAGAACCCGTCAAACAAATCGTGAAAAACAGAAAAAATTGAATATGGCGTTTCATGAGAATCTCCCTCAATTTCGCATCATTTGTCGGGCTGAAGACGATTGTAGACGGTTTTTATTCACGATTTCGAGATTTTTTCTCTATATGCCCGCTAACTCCCAATCGGCCTAACAAAGTTCGTAGAGCATCACTGGAAGAGACGCCTCTGATTTGCGCCGCCACAAGGGCATGAAACAACAGATCCGCAAGCTCTGAAGCAACCCGTTCATCATCTTCCGATTCCAGAGCCTGACATAATTCCTCGGCCTCTTCGATGATCTTGGTACGAGCACGTTCCGGATGATGTAACAGGCTGGCCATATAGGACTCATCCGACTGGGCCGTTCTCCGGGCCTCGACCACCATATCCAACGTCTCAAGGATGCTTCCGGATGCCATTATTTCCGGACTGCCGGTGTCCTGGGGAAATCTTCTATCAAAAAAACAGGTGGGTCTACCGGTATGGCATGTGGGACCGACAGGGCTGACCCGGTAGATCAATGCATCACCATCACAATCCAGCCAAACCGCATGAACCTGTAGAACGTTTCCGCTCTCCTCCCCCTTTCTCCAGAGCCGACTTCTACTGCGACTGAAGAAATGGGCTTGCCCGGTTTCTATTGTGCGTTCAATAGCCGTCTTGTCGGCCCAGGCCACCATTCGAATCGTGCCGGTCGCCGCATCCTGCGCTATCACCACCACCAATCCGTCTGCGTTGAACTTGATGTCCCCCGGGAGCTGTTCCGTTCCAAGACTCACGTAGCCCGCTCCTCGGTTCTGAGTTCGATTCCTGCCAAGCGCATCGCATCTTTCACCTGACGGATTCGGAACGTCCCGAAATGAAAGACGCTGGCAGCCAAAACAGCATCTGCGCCGCCACGCAGAATACCATCAATAAAGTGTTCGAGGGTACCCACGCCCCCGCTCGCGATCACGGGTACGTCGACCCGCTCCGTTACCTTACGAGTAAGGTTCAACTCGAATCCCTCCAAAGTGCCATCACGGTCCATGCTTGTAAGCAGGATTTCCCCCGCCCCCAGTGCCGTGCCCTCGGTGGCCCATTCCAGTACATCTACTCCTGTCGCTGTACGACCACCGCGGACATAGACTTCATAGCCAGACGGCGTCTTACCCGTCTTGCGCGCGTCGATCGCCAATACGACGCATTGGCTGCCAAATCGTCGAGCACAGGCGGACAAGAGAGCAGGATCTCGCACTGCGGCACTGTTCACCGCTACTTTGTCTGCTCCCGAATGAAGCATCGCCAACATATCATCCGGCGTCCGAACACCGCCCCCTACCGTAAGCGGAATAAACACCTCAGATGCCGTCCGCTCAATGACATCCAGCATGCTATGGCGCTGCTCATGGGTAGCCGTAATATCCAGAAAACAAAGTTCATCGGCACCTTCGGACGCGTAGGTCCGGGCACATTCCACCGGATCTCCCGCGTCCTGGAGATCAACAAAGTTGACCCCTTTGACGACACGGCCATCGGTCACATCCAGGCAGGGAATAACACGTTTGGCAACCATCGATCAGACGACAATATTTACGATGCGATCAGGAACCACGATAACCTTTCGCACCTCCTGGTCCTTGATGTGCCGTTGTACATTGGGATCCTCCAACGCGAGCCGTTCAAGCTCCTCTCTGCCCAGACCTGGGCTCACCTCCAAGGTCGCCCGCAGCTTACCTCTGACCTGAACACCGATGGTGATGGTCTCGTCTTTGGCGAGCTCTGGATCATAATCCGGCCAGTCGACCTGTACGATTGAGGGACTATGTCCGAGAACCTCCCAAAGCTCTTCCCCGAGATGGGGTGCGTACGGTGAAACCAGTTTTACCAGGGTTTCTACCGCCCACCGATTGGGTGTATCCGACTGGGCGATTTGCCGAGATAGAACCATCATGGATGCAAGCGCCGTATTGAAACGCATTCGAGCTGTCAGTTCTGTCACCTGCCGAATCGTTTTATGGACTAGACGTCGGGTGGCGTCATCCGGTTCATCATCCGAAACTTCACCCGAGCCCAACCGCCAGACACGGTCAAGGAATCGTGCAACACCGGGGATCTGCTCTGTTTTCCAGGGCTTCACCACGTCGATGGGCCCCATATACATCTCGTAGCATCGAAGCGAATCGGCCCCAAACTCCGAGACAATATCGTCCGGGTTGATGACGTTCCCGCGAGACTTGCTCATCTTCTGGTTGTCTTCTCCGAGGATCATCCCCTGGTTAACGAGCCGGGCAAATGGCTCTTTACAGGTCACCAGATCCAGATCGAAGAGGAATTTATGCCAGAATCGAGCATAAAGAAGATGCAGAACGGCGTGTTCGGCTCCACCCACATACAGATCAACGGGAAGCCAGGGCTTTACGGTCTCGGGATCAAATGGTGCTGTGTCGTTCTTAGGATCGAGATACCGGAGATAATACCAACAGGAACCAGCCCACTGTGGCATCGTATTGGTTTCTCGCTTGGCCTTTAATCCGGTGACCGTGCACGTTGTATTTACCCATTCATCAATGGCGGCCAGTGGTGACTCACCGGTACCCGATGGCTGGATTCGTTCCACCTCGGGAAGCCGAATGGGCAGTTCCGATTCAGGAACAGGCACCGTTCGCCCATCTTCGAGGTGCAAAACCGGGATGGGCTCGCCCCAATACCGTTGGCGACTGAATAGCCAGTCCCGCATGCGGTAGTTGACTTTCGTCCGGCCAAGGCCCCGATCCTCCAACCATTGCACGATCTCTGCCTGCATAGTCGCGGTGGTCATGCCAGAAAACTGCCCGCTATTTATGGCAATTCCATCAGCTTCCTGGGCCGCTTCACTGAGATCCGGTTCTACATCCGCCGAAGGCGTCACAACCGGAATGATGTCCAGTCCAAAGGCCTTGGCGAACTCGTAATCGCGCTGATCATGACCCGGAACCGCCATGATCGCTCCGGTGCCGTAATGTCCCAAGACATAATCTGCCACCCAGATGGGGATCCTGGCATCGTTAACCGGGTTGATGGCGTAGGCTCCGGTGAAAACACCGGTCTTCTCCTTGGCCAACTCGGTTCGCTCCAGATCGCTCTTCACGGCGGTCGCATTCCGATAGGCCATGATCTCCGCACGTCGGTCGTCGCTACTGATCGACTCGACGAGCGGATGCTCGGGTGCAAGGACCATATAGGTCGCACCAAATAATGTATCCGGTCGCGTCGTAAACACCTCGATTGGCTGCTCGGTGTCCGCCACATTAAAGCAAACTTCCGCACCGTAGCTACGACCGATCCAGTTCCGTTGCATGGCCTTGATAGATTCCGGCCAATCCAGCTCTTCCAGATCGTCCAGCAGGCGATCGGCATACGCCGTAATGCGAAGCATCCATTGGCGCATCGGACGCCGCTCTACCGGAAAACCTCCAACCTCGGACTTTCCGTCGATCACTTCCTCATTGGCAAGAACGGTGCCCAACTCTGGGCACCACCAGACAGGAACCTCGGCTTGATAGGCCAGATCATTCTCGAACAGCTTTAGAAATATCCACTGCGTCCAACGAAAGTAATCGGGATCACAGGTCGAGATCTCTCGATCCCAATCATAGGCAAATCCCAATGACTTCACCTGCTGCCGAAAATAGTTGATGTTCTTATCGGTCGTGATGCGCGGATGAACCCCTGTCTTGAGGGCGTATTGTTCGGCCGGAAGTCCGAAGGAGTCCCACCCCATCGGGTGCAGAACCTCGTATCCCTGCATCCATCGGAACCGGGTCATGATATCTGTGGCGGTATAGCCTTCCGGATGCCCCACATGGAGCCCAGAACCCGATGGGTACGGAAACATGTCGAGAAAGTAGAGCGTCTCCTTGCCGGACGTACCCGTCGCTTTGAAAGTCTTGTTTTCAAACCAGTATTGCTGCCATTTGGGCTCAATCTGGGAAAAGGGATACGCCATGGAACGATCTCAGTGGGTCAAATGTTGGATTGGTCTCGTATAGGGCGCTGATGTCTAACAGGTTTACGTCGCACGCAAAAGTCCATTATTCGGAGACATCGTGCGATGGGATGATCCGTTCGAAGATACTGTCCATCAATTGCACCATGTCGGCCTCCCCAACGTATAGGCAATGCCCCGTAAAAAGATGTCCTGGACTCTCCTCATCGGACGATTTGTCAGCCTCAACTACGACCGGCAAATCCTGATGGAGTTCTCCTCGTGACTGTAGACGAACAATGAGTTCTGGATTTCGTTGGCCACAGAGAACGATCGTCGTTGTAAACCCATCTTCTTTCCCTTCGAACAAATAGAGCTTCATCTGATCTTCGCTCGTCGAATCAGTTTGGATCGCCGTGCGTAATTCGGGCGAGAGTCTGTTCGAGAACAACGTCCGGTCCAGACTGGACGTGATCCGCATCGTCTCGCCGGTCAGCTCGAATACCCCCAGTTTCTGACGTCCCAGATAGTTGGGAATAGTCTCCCGCAGAAGAAGTTTAGCTCCCCGCCATAGAACTATCGTCAATATCGTAATCCCAATGATAATCCCCCAGAGATTATCACTTGAGAGCAGATTGAAGAGCTTGACTTCGATCCCAAACGAGAGGCTGAGGAGAGTGATTACTATCAGGGTAATGGCGTATATATAGAGCGTCTTCCAGAGCCATTTCCTACGAGTCTTTTTGGTGTCAGAAACAACCGGATCCCCTTGTCTGGACAAGACCCTCCAGGAGGTAAAAAGGCCGATGGGCTCCGTCGAGAGCGCGTGCTCTCGATTCGGAGACTCAAACACAAGTCCCAGGTTCCACCGGTCTGGATTTGGTTCCGTCAATATCCTGCTGCCGTCCCATCGCCGCGACAGTCCGGGGCACCCGCCCAACCCGAATCCGTGCGGAAAATCGCCTGGACGTTGGAGAAATTACCAACCTCTCGAACGATATGCCGTTTCCGCCCGAGGTGGGCTACTGTATCCGGGCTCAAGGCAAATCGTTCGGCCATAATGTAGTCGGGTAGCCATTGATGGTGAAAACGTGGCATGCACACGGCCTCTTCCGGCTTCATCTTGAACAGGAATCGGTTCAAGATAGTCTGGAAGACAGCGTTGATAATAAAGGATCCGCCCGGGCTCCCTATAACCGCCTCGACCTCATGATCACGCACAAGGATGGTCGGGGTCATGCTGGATAGAGGCCGCTTCTTTGGAGCGACCGCATTCACGGTCCCTTGCACCAACCCAAAGGCATTTGCTTTTCCAGGGCTCGTAGAGAAGTCGTCCATTTCATTATTCAAAACCACCCCCGTACCCTTAGCCACAATGGCGGACCCAAAGGTCAGATTGATGGTCTGGGTTTGACTAACCGCATTGCCAAACTTGTCGACAATGCTGAAATGCGACGTATGAGTTCCCTCTCTCTTGAGCTTCTTTGGATTCAGGATCTTATGGGCCGGTGTAGCTTTCGAACGTATCGCTTTTCGATCCTTGCGCCCCGCTTTCGGATCTTCAAAACGTTTGATGGGGACATGTGTGAAATCGGGATCCGCCAATAAAAGGTTTCGGTCCGCATAGGCGCGTTTCATCAGCTCCGAAAGCACATGGACGGTGTAGGCCGAATTCCAGCCTGCGTCTATCAGATCCTTTCCGTCTCCAACCCCGTTCATCATGCGAATCAGAACCGCACCACCACTACTGGGAGGAGGAAATGAATATACATCCATTCCAGCCCAAACCCCGTGGATAGGCTTGCGCCAACGAGCTTCGTAACCCGCCATATCATCTTCCGTCATAACACCGCCGTAGGTACGGACAGATTCGGCAATCTGGGCCGCTACAGGCCCCCTATAAAACGCATCCGGCCCTTCTTTGGCGATGCGCTCCAATGTCGCAGCCAGATCAGTTTGTTTGAGAATTGTCCCAGCCTTCGGAACCTTACCGTCGCTGAGAAAGACCTCTCGGGCCCCCGGAGACATCCTTTCGGCCAGGGCCTCGATCTTGCGATGCAGGAGAGGAGTTATCGAAAAGCCATCCCGGGCCAGTCGTATGGCGGGCTGAAGCAACTCGGCTAACGGCCGTTTTCCGAAACGCGAATGCAGCGTATACATCTGGCGCACGAGGCCCGGTACACCGACTCCAAGCCCAGTGAATCGCGATAGATCGGGATTGTAGTCTCCACCCGGATGGAAAAGAGCCTCCGTAATCGCAATCGGAGCCGTCTCACGCCCATCCAGGGCCAGAACGTCTCTGGTCTTCACGTCGAAAACCAACGAGAACCCGCCTCCACCAATGCCACTCGAGTAGGGTTCGCAGACGGAGAGCGCAAATGCCACTGCGACTGCTGCGTCCACCGCATTTCCACCGGATTGTAGGACTTGAAGACCTACCCGGGTCGCCTCGGGATGGGCTGTAACCACCATCGCCTTCGGACTGATAGGAGCCTCCCGGATGGCGGCATATCCGGGCAACGAAATAAATGGCGAAACACAAACAAAGAGGCATGTGAGCAGCCCAACTCGGAAATTCAAGGAACGCGTCATTGGCTGATCTCCATGGCCTGTGATGGTACCGAATACGAAGAAAGGGCGCCTGAATCGTCGATCGCATGACCAGACACCAGCAGACGAACCGACCCCTGCAGAACCTGGGCGGGCCCGGGGGTCTGAACGGCAGTTCGTAGGTGTACTGTCCAGCGAAAGGTTCGTCCTTCCGGGGCCGCCGATACCGTCCATGGCGGAGTCGGATCCATGGTCAACACCATCCTGTAGCCTGTCTCATCGATGACTCGGTCTCCGGAACGGTAGGGCATATATTCGCCACTGTTCGTGTCCAATTGTTCCAGCGTGACATGCGGCTGATCGACCCATGGATCTCCACCCGTCCAAGAGAAACTAACCTCAGTTCCCACCGTAATCTGGGTCGGCAAGTCCTCCTCGACTGTTGCAAATACGAGCGATGCGTCGGGCGAATATCCGACACCATCGCCCGATTCGTACACTCGCGGGGTGGCAAGCTCAAAGGATAAGGGGGCGTTGGGATCATCCAACCGATGCGCCAGATTTGCGACGCTATCTGCCAGGTAGATGCCCTGCTTCGGTCCCCATAGATTACCCCCGGCTTCGTAACCGCCAAGTGCCCAATCGTTGGGGAGAAGCAGATAACCCGTATAATCCTGGGCGTAGCTGAACAGCATGGCAGCGGTAGATTCGGTCTCGTCCGACACCTTGTTCAGCAGGTACTCCCCAAGAGTCGTCACCGTCTCACCGGGCAAAGTCACCCCGGTAAGCCCACCAATTCGAAACGCGGTTAACCTGACTTGTGGTATCGAAGCCTCTTCCGGCGCAGGAATGCAGATGTCCATTTTCGGCTCATTACCGGATCCGGGACAAAAATCGCCAAATCCACCGCAATACGCACCACCAAATTCAAAATCGAATTCACCGGGCTCGTATCCAAAGACATCATGGCGTAACACCGCTTCTTCCGAGACAATCGCAAGATCGGAATCCTCCGCCAATTCGATGGCATCCCAGACCGATAGGACCGTCTCTGTGGCCGAACGACCCAACGCCTCGAGTTGATCAAGATTCGGGTCGGAATACTGTGGATAGGGGCTCTCTTCGGCAAAGCGCGTGGGATTACCGGGGGCCATATCACCGGCCCACGATTGGGTGAACATGACCAGTGGTGCCCCAGGAAGTGCCTCCTGCACCTTCAGCTCAACAGTCCGCGGTGCATCCCCGCTCAGTATCGCGGCCTGATAACCAAAGATCGTACCGTGCATTGCATAATTGATGACGGCCGCCATGGAGCCGCTGCCATCGAGGCGTTCGAATCGTAAGATCCCCATGGTATCATTCTGGTAGGGAGGGTTCTCGCAGCGTCGATCTTTGTGCATCTCCGCATTCTGGGTCAGGCTGTACCCAAAGGAGACAGGTACCGATTCCGTCATAAGGGTGTCGATGATGGGTTGAGCAATCGAATGTAGTATTCGTTCGGCGATCACGTCGTCGTAGCTGTCGGCAAGAATACCGCCCAGAAGATGATTGATATGCCGTCCCGGTCCCGTATGCGTATGGCTAGCCATCAGTACAAGGTTTTTCCGCAGATGAATCCCTGTTGCTTCTTCTACGATTTCCACGACGCGTTCGAAGTGCAGAAAATAGATGCCGATCAAATCGGTTTGAACAAGGACCAGTCGAACTTCGCCTTTCATCAGATGGATCACCCGAACCATCGGTGGATGTAAAACCCGGGTCGTAGCATAAAAGCCGTCCGCGAACGGGCTCTTCGGAGTGTCGTCGGACACTCCTGTCTGGCCATATCCAGCCGTACCAATCCCAAGCGGTACATTGATTGGGCCGGTAGCCACCGAAGCTCGGAACTGTTCATCGGGCGGCTGGTAGGGTCCCGTCTGAATAGTTTCCATCGCGGTGGTTTCCGTTGTATCGGAGACCGCGGAAAGATCGTCCCCGTTGGACCCTGTTCCCCCACATGCGTTTAGTACCAATAGGACACAAAACAGCCGCACTGGTACCGCGCATCGACCGTTTGCATAGGCGTCCATTCTCGTCCTCCAGTATACGGCGCGTCAGGCTACAAGGGCGAAACAGATATGCCAAGTAAAGAATGGCGGCTGACGGGTGCGGTCAATACCACCAGCTCGGAGCACTATACGCCCCGGACCGTGAGAACAATGGATGCTGCCAGCGACCGTCTTCCGTGCCAACGAAGAGCCGCGTCATACCGCCGCGCGTCGAGACAAATACAACATATCGACCATCCGGAGACCAGGCCGGGTCGCGATTGGAGCCCTGTTCCTGGGTAATCCGTTCCTGGCTGCCACCGATAGTGGTCGTAAAGATGTCCGACACAAACTCATCGAGGCCTGCGTAAACAACCTTCCCATTGGGGCCGGTATTTGGGGCCGTATTGTACCGACCGACCATGGTCAATCGACGCTTTCCGGAACCGTCGGGCTTCATAATATACAGCTGGGGTGAACCGACCCGATTGCTCACGTAGACAATGTTCTTGCCGTTGCGAGTCCAGCGAGGAGAGACCTCGTCTTCCGATGACTTGGTGAGATTCTTGATTTGCTTGCCATTGGGTTCCAGAAGCCAGATATCACTCTGACCATCACCAGTATCCACAGAGGCTGCAATAGACTTTCCATTCGGGGCAAAGCGTGCGCTCCGTATCTGCAGATTCGATGAAGTGATCTTTTTCCCGTCGAGGTAGAGCGTAGGCCCGTTCTCATCAATCTTGGTGTACAGAAGTTGCCCGCCAGGCCCAAAGGAGGGGAACATGAATATTCCTCCACCCGCCATAAGAACCTTGGGACTTGGGTCGCCAAATCGAACGGTCAAAAGAGCACGGCCACCTTTTCGTGACTTCTGGGTAAATACGATTGTCGAACCCAGGATCCCATTACGACCGGTCAATTCCTTGATAAAGGCATTGACCTGTTTATGAATCTGCATCAGGCCGTCCTTGCCCTTCCACGCATCCGAGGTCTTGATAACCACCTTTTGCCGACCCACAACATCGTAGAGCTCCAATGTGACCAGATGTTTTTTCCCCTTGGCCTCTACCTTGCCTTGAATCAAATAGCGTGCCCCCACATTGAACCAGGCGTCGTAGGGGATCGGGCTCCCGTCGAGTACCGATTCGGCCAGGTACGCGTCCGGATCAATCAACCGAAACACACCGGATAGATTCAGATCACGACGCAATACGGATGTGAAACGTTTACATGGAGCATTTTCCACCTCATCTGCACAGAAGAGTTCCGGCACCGCAACCGGCTCCAACTCCACGCCACTGGGCGGGATCACCAACTGAATCGCCTCGCCCTTGGACTCCGTGTTCTTCTCCGGGGCCGGGGTCTTCTCCGGGGCCGGGGTCGCTTTCGGGGCTGCATCTTCCTGAGCCAGAGCCACGGGGCCTACGAAGACCAGCGCCGGTAGGAAACAGAGGATTGTCCTGAGATTTCGAATCATAGCCAACTATTACCAGTGTCTAATGGTTGGACGAAATTATTCTGATGAAAATGTGCCGCGCACAATCGTCCTACTGCGTGGAACCTATGGCGAAAAACATCTCTTCCCAGCCCCAGCTTCAGCATGTTGTTCCTCATAGCACCTCCTATAGCTACTCTGCTTTGTTTTCTAAATGCAACCGCCGAATTCAAAGGACGAATTGACTACTATATATCGATTCCGGCCTATGATAATCTGTTGCGAACGATGGGAGTTATAGATGCGGGCACTGATTTCACGTCACCTGGTTTTCTTGGTTATTGTCACGCTTCTGAGCTTTGCATGCGGAGACGACACAAATAGCTCAAATAACCTCACCTTTCCGGATACTGGTGATACGGGTACTGTAAATGGGTCCGATATTTCGACGGGCAATGACACCGTCACGCCCACGGATACGCCAGCTGGTGATACGACTATCCCCGGGGATACGGCTCCCTCCGACACGGTGGTCGTAGATGGCTGCACACCGGATTGTGATGGAAAGAGTTGTGGGGATGATGGCTGTGGCGGCTCCTGTGGCGACTGTCCGGAGGGCAGTGTCTGCATCCCGGACGCCTGGGTGTGCGGCAACGTCGATTCACCGGATTGCGAAGGCAAGGAGTGCGGCCCGGATGGTGTTGGCGGCTCCTGCGGTGAATGTGGAGACCAGGAGAGCTGCTCGCCGGAAGGCAAATGCGCGGTTCAACCCCAATGTGGAGAGGTCACCAAGATCGGATGTTGTGAGTTCGACCTGCTCTGGGTATGTGATGATGGAGCCGTAACCACGACTGACTGTAGTTCTTCCCCGCACTGCGGCTGGAACGGAGCGATCGGAGGCTATGATTGCGGGACGGACGGAGACGAAGCTCCCGGTGGCTTGTTCCCCTTACACTGCCCGTGGGTCTGTCACCCTGCATGTGATGGAAAGAACTGCGGCCCGGACGGCTGCGGAGATGTCTGTGGACTATGCGACGAGGCCGGCAGTTGTAACGACGGCGTTTGCTGTAACCCGGATTGCGAAGGGAAAGACTGCGGCGGTGATGGTTGTGGGGGTACCTGTGGCAGTTGCGCTGCGAGCGAGATCTGTTCGAGCGAAGGGACATGCAACAGCGCCTGCTTGGCCAACTGCGAAGGCAAGGAATGTGGCCTGGACGGTTGTGGTGGAGTCTGTGGGCAATGTCCAACCGAGCTTTTCTGCACCGATTTCGGAAACTGCGTAGAGGAGTGTGAACCAAACTGCGAGGACAAGGAATGTGGTAGCAACGGCTGCGGTAACATATGTGGCACCTGCGCCAATGATGAATTCTGCTCCCCGGCGGGCTTATGCACCGACGAATGCCTGCCCGACTGCGATGGGAAATCCTGCGGCCCCGATGGCTGTGGCGGACAATGCGGTCTCTGTGAAGCGGGAATCGCATGTACGGTTGGAGGACAATGCGGAAATTACTGCCTGGATTGTTCCTTTCCGCCGTCCTGCCTTGCGTTCGGATTTGAAAGCGGGAACCTGCTTGGTTGGAGTCTCTCGGGTGATGCCAAGGTGGTAAATCACCTCGGAGAGACAGGCGCATTCGAAGGCGAGAAAATGCTCGACTTGTCGAACGCCCTGGCATCGGAAGGCAAGGTCATCATTCAAACATGTGTGCCTGAGAACACCACCGGGATTCGATTCATGTGGAAGCTATACTCAGAAGAATTCCTGGAATGGTGCGGCACCGCCTTCCAGGACTCGTTCCGGGTGACGGTACACCTACTAGGTGAGACCGACGGTCCGGTTGCTATATTCGAGCGAAGCATCTCTCAGCTGTGCCCAGCCGACACATGCCCCAGCTGCGGAGAATACGAGGTACCGATTATCCCAGCGGATGTGGGCTTCGATATGGGTGAGGTTCATATGACGCAATGGCTGGGGAATACTCTCGATCTGTCGGATTTGATGGGAGGCGAATCTACCAGTCTTCACATCGAGTTTGCCGTCGGGGACGTCGGTGACTCGATATTCGACACCCATGTATTATTGGATGCAGTGGAACTCTTAAGTACCTGTGTACCCGAATGCGGCGACAACCTCTGTGGCGACGATGGCTGCGGTGGAGTGTGTGGGCAGTGTTTTGGCGATATTGCCTGCACCAACGGAAACTGCTGCACCCCCGAATGCGAAGAGCAGACATGTGGTGATGATGGTTGCGGAGGTATCTGCGGAACCTGTGGCGAGGGCGAAACGTGTAATGACGGGGGCTGCTGCGAACTGCAGTGTGAGGGGAAAAACTGCGGTGTGGATGGCTGTGGTGGCTCTTGCGGAACCTGCACACAAGGTGATCTCTGTGTTTCCGGAGAATGCACCGAAGAAAACGACGTCTTCGGCAGTCCTTGTGATGACGACGCCGATTGTGGTGGCGAAGGATTCCTCTGCTTTGACCCGTTCTTTTCACCACAGATCTGCACACGACCCTGCCAGTTCACATCGCCTGGCGATTGCCCTGAAGGTTGGTGGTGCGTCCCTGTTCCAGGTAGCGCAGTGGGCCCGGTCTGCGCTCCTCTTTGAGTCGTTCCCGGCCTATTCGCTAGACTGCTCAGCAGCCCAATGAAGCAATTCTTCGACGAACTTTTGTAGAACCACCTTCAGAGCTCCGGCGCGATCTGGGAGATATTCATACGGCTGGTACTCGTTCATATAGTTCGTCTGAGTGAGCTCCATCTGGACCGCATGGAACCCGTCGGCAGGCTGGCCATACGTACGTGTGATAAACCCACCCTTGAAACGACCATCCACCACGGACGCGTAGCGCGGCGCACGACCTATTACATCTCCAAGCCGTCTAATCAGAGCGGTACTCGCGGTCATCCCATCTCCGGAGCCAAGATTAAGGTCCGGCAGTACACCCTCAAAGAATCTCGGGACACGGCTCGGAATGGAATGAGCATCCAATAGCAGAGCCTGGCCGTACCGCTCCTGAAGGCGGTCCAACTCCCGCCGCAGAGCTTCGTGGTATGGACGCCAATGCCTTTCGATACGGGCCGAAATCTCGTCAAGATCGGGTGTCAGACTGGCGCGGTAGATGTCTTCATACGCAAAGGTCGTCGTCGGGCAGAGTTCAGTATTGTCGGCGCCCGGATAGAGTTCCGATCCGGCCGAATCACGGTTGAGATCAATTACATACCGTGAATGGGTGGCCACCAGTACGCCAGCACCTAGCTCGGCCGCGAAATCATACAGACGGTCCACATACCAATCCGTATCTGAAATCGCCACACCCGCGTCCGTCATGCGCTCTTTTAACGTGTCGGGTATGTAGGTTCCGGAATGGGGAACACTGATCAGCAGAGGAGTATGGCCTGGGGTAAATCGGTAGATATCCATCGACGTTTTGCCTTGCGAGCCTGCAGCTCCTACCAAACCACTATTCGGCCAATAGCCGCAAGGAAGCCCTCCTCTTTTCCGGAATACTCGGAATCAGATCCATCGACGCTGCATTCCAAAAATGGAGAAAGCAGTTGAACTGGGCGTCTGTTTGTTGCAGGGTAGCCCCCCCAAGGAACTTGAGGAGTCAAAAAATGCGTCTCATCGCCTGTATTCTCTGTCTCGTGATTTCGGTCGCCTTCGCTTGCAAGAAAAAGGACCAACCCGCTTCCGGAGATCCTTCCGCAGACGCCACAGCACCGAACAATCCCGATACCCCCCCCAAAAACGTTAACAATCCAAGCAGCGCCAATACGGGGACGGGAGCGACGAACGCAAACACCATAAAAGACGACACGGTCAAAAAAGCTGTTACCTCGAATACTCGTGAAGTTGCCAAGAAGAGTGCCGTGGAAAAGAAGGAGGCTACCATGGATAAGGAGACCGCCGACCAAACAGCGAACGACCCCTTCGCAGCCCCCTCCGATGTCGCCGCGGCCCCCGCTGATGCCGAAAAGACGGCAAGTGGGCTGGCTTCCAAGGTACTGACTCCAGGCACAGGCTCGGACCATCCAGCCGCAGCCGATACAGTCTCAGTGCACTACACCGGCTGGACCACCGATGGAAAAATGTTCGACAGCTCTAAAAAGCGTGGAGAGCCAACCAGCTTCCCCTTAAACCGCGTAATTGCTGGCTGGACCGAAGGTCTTCAACTGATGGTGGTCGGAGAATCCCGTCGGTTCTGGATCCCCGAAGAACTCGCATACAAAGGTCGGCCCGGTGCACCACAGGGTATGTTGGTCTTCGACGTAGAGCTCCTGAGCTTCAAACAAGCGCCGAAACCGCCCGTCGCACCCAAGGATGTTGCGTCCCCGCCAGCAGACGCAGAAAAGACGGCCAGCGGACTCGCTTCGAAAGTGCTGACCAAAGGTACCGGAGAGACCCACCCCAAGGCGACTGATACGGTGACTGTTCATTATTCTGGCTGGACCACCGATGGAAAAATGTTCGATAGCTCCATCACGCGTGGACAACCGGCAAGTTTTCCTCTAAATCGGGTTATTCCTGGCTGGACTGAGGGAGTACAACTGATGGTCCAGGGCGAGAAACGCCGCTTCTGGATCCCCGAAGAGCTGGCCTACAAAGGACGCGAGGGAGCACCACAGGGGATGCTCGTATTCGATGTAGAGCTACTCGAGATCCGATAATCTTTCGGACTACTCTATATCGGTCTTAATCGGCGAAGGAGCTTTCCGACGGCTTCTCGTTCGTGCTTTTCTGCGCGGCGCATCGTCCTCCGACTCCGATAGATCATCGAGTAGGAGTAACCCGTCAACCGCCACAATCCGCCCATCGGGGCTTAAGGTTGCCAATTGACCGGTGAACACTTCTTCTTGCCCCATTCGTAAGCTCAACGACTTGAGCTGAGGTCCTACGACGATGAGGCGGAAACCGTTCTGTTCATCGCTATGAGTGAGTACCAGATGCGTTGGAAGATCACAGCGCATCTCGTTCTCCTCGGCGCATACCTGGAGATCGGCAACAATGCCCACAACCGTGACGGGTTCATTACCAAGTTCGCCAAACTCGCTGAGGACTCCCCACACCGTAAGGACGGATTCCGGATGACCCGAAACCGTCCGACGCGTAGGGGGTAGCCTGAAGTTCGGCGCCTCGGGTAGGACAATTTTCTCAGAGGTGTTGCCGGTAGTTCCAGACTTGCCAGCCCCTTTCTTCGATGACTCCTTACCGCCACATCCGACAAGCATCAGGCATACGAAACCAGCCACTGCACACGCAAATCCGAATCGATGCGTCCGCGATCGAGTCGTTTCGACCAATTTGACTGTCCGTTCCGTCACGATTCATCCCATCGTCTACTGCTGTATTCAACCCTCGGGCATACACACGACCGAGCCCCCTGAGAATACATAATCAGCCATTCAACGCAAGGCGTTGACCGGGAGGGAGGCAGCTGTTATGAACTGTAACTTAATAACTCGGCCGGGCGATTCTGGCCATAACGTAGTAAATAGGTGCTCTAATGGCAGTTGACACTGTTGCTAGTTTCTTTGAAGACGTCGTGCCGCAACGAATTGTATCCAATCCACAAGCTGCTCTTTCAATTGGTGCGATCTACCAGTTCGATATCTCGGGTGATGGTGGTGGTACCTGGACTCTTGATTTCACAAAACCCGAAGTTCGTGATGGTTCGGACGGATCGGCTCAATGCAACGTGAATATGGGATCGGACGACTTCCTGGCCCTGGTAAATGGGAGTCTTGATCCCATGCAGGCCTTTATGATGGGAAAGCTTCAGGTCTCTGGTGATATGGCGCTTGCAATGAAACTTCAAGGGGTCCTGGGAGGCTGAGCGGAGTCTACTTTCCTCTTTTCTCTCAAGCGTCGCATGGAACAGCCATGGACACATCCACAAAAACAAAGAGCCCACTGAACGGCTGCCGTATCCTCGATCTGACACGCCTCTTACCGGGTCCGGCCTGTACCTGGTTACTGGCTCGAATGGGAGCCAATGTGATCAAGGTGGAGGCACCTGGCGCAGGTGACTATCTTCGCCACATCGAAGCCGGAGGGGTAAGTACGACCTATCGGCTGTTGAACGAAGGAAAAAAACACATCGTGCTAAATCTTAAGCACGAACGCGGACGTGAAGTTCTGGGGCGGCTACTTGAAACAACCGACGTCCTCGTAGAACAGTTTCGGCCAGGTGTGTTGGAGCGACTTGGTGTACCCATCGCCGAGCTGCGACGACAGTTTCCCCGCCTCATCATCGCCTCGATTACAGGCTATGGCCAAACGGGCCCATATCGAAACCGTGCGGGTCATGATTTGAACTACATGGCACTGTCGGGATTATTGGCCCAGGAGTTCGCACCCGAAAGGTCCACGAGTCATCCGGCCTTTCAAGCCGCGGACATGTCGGGGGGGACGTACTATGCGGCTGTATGCATCCTGGGAGCGCTCCTAAAAGTCGCACAAACAGGAGAGGGAGCACATCTGGATATTTCGATGACAGAAGGTGTCCTTCCCCTGGGGTTTTCCGGCTTGGGGAATGCATTCTCCCAATTGGACGGTCCACAACAATACGTATTACAGGGCGCCATGCCGGGCTATGGCGTCTATCGATGCAAAGACGATAAGTTTTTGGCCGTGGCCGCATTGGAACCCAAGTTCTGGGTCGAATTCTGTCAGGCCCTTGGGAAACCAGATTGGATCGCGAAACGCTCGAATCCAGATGACTGGCCCGATTTTGAGCAGGAGCTTCGTGCCTTTCTTGCCACACAACCTCGTTCCAAATGGCTCGAGGAGCTTGACCAGCATGACTGTTGCGTGGAGCCCGTCCTATCTCCAGCCGAGGCGATAGCTCATCCCCTACATACGGCAAGAGGCGTTTTTGTAGATGGACCGGCGTGTCGGCTACCAGCCGTTGAGGCATTACGTGGCGCAGAAGACGAGCCCGAAACGGACTTCCAGGCCGGCTCAAATACCCGGGAACTCCTACAACAAGCCGGGTATAACAACGGAGAGATCGACACCCTTATTACCGATCAGGTCGTTTCAGAATCCTAAACCTCGAACGAGCCTACCAGCGGATCCAGGCAACAAGATGCTCATCAAGATTTTCGAGTACTCTACGCGCGTCGGACCCGGTCAGGACTAGCAGTTTCCTCTTCCCGATATGTTCTAACGCCCCCAGATCCGAGAGAATCTTCAGCGCATTTGCCATGGTCGCAGTCGAACAGGCTTCGCGTGCAAACAGCTCACCTGCGGCATACCGGGTCTCTCCCTCTCGAATACATCCCAGGATAAACTCTCGTTCGGCCTGCGGCTCACGTAACCGTGCCGCTCGTGTTACCACCAGATGATAGGACTCGAGAAAGGGCATTAGTCCACGTCTGAGATAATCCAATAAGGGCCTGGAAGACTCGGGAACAATCACCTGATCTCCACGGACATGGATCCATCCCATGGATTGGAAATACTCCCAGGTATGCGCAAACGCCTCGTCAAAGGTCTGGCCAGGATCATAGGTAAATTCGTACTTCAATACCCTAGAAACGATGGAGCAATCCGTCTTTACAGTTTCCATTCGAACAACAGAATCCTCGGTGACTGCTCGACTCAACGCCATCGCCAACAGGCATTCGCGAACCAACCCGTGGATGATTGTGTTCTTATAGCGGTCGACCAATAAACGTCTCTCTGCGCGTACAAGATAAACAGATGTGTTCTCAAAGACCTCCTCATGCAAATAGCGGGCATTCTTGAAGGTACGCAGTGCCTCATCGACCAGAGGAATGATCGCGCGACCAAGCTCATCATAGAGCCCCCGGAACAAACCGTATTCGTTTTCCTCGTAGCGATTCGCGCTGACATCCATATGGTCACTCAGGCTGATCTGTGCCCGGGCCGCATCAATACTCGTTCGACGCGCTGCCAGTGCTGCACTGATCGTAGGAGCCATGGATACCTTGTTGCGACTCAGTGTTTCGACCAGAAATCCGATCCGAGTAATCAACTCCTCACGTCGAACACCTCGGCGTGGATGAGCCAACATAGCCCAGGCTGCCAAGGCAGAGGGTGTTATAAGAGTGGCGTCATTAATACCCTTGAGAATCCTATATGCCAGTCTCTTTACGTAGACTGGAAAACCTGCTGACTCCTCGATCCTTTCTACGGGTGGTGGATGGGTTTTGGACAGGTCCGCTGGACTGTCTTTGTCCTTCTCTTCGCCGGTTCCAGGAACGTCTTCCCCGGTCGAAGGTTTCTCCTCCCCGAGTAACTCTTCGACCGTTTCCGCAGGGATCTCAATCGGTTCACCAAATGTCACAGTAAGGCGTCCGTAGGAATCCGCTAATACACGGGGCGTTCCAAGAAGCTTGCCAAAGGACTCCCTCTGTTTTCGTTCGCCGGATAACTCCCGTAGATAGGATTGATCTTCTACGATTTTCTCGTACGACAAGCCCACGGGAACAAACTGGACCCGTGAAGCCGTACCGGACAAGTCGGCAAGTACAAGTTCCCGTAAAATCCCATACTTTGGAGGGAGGTTTTTCCCCATTCGGGATCGCCCCCCTTCAATGAAGAACTCAATTGGTATCCCCTCTTTGATAAGCTTCCGTATATAGGCTCGGAATGTAGCCGCATACACAGGACTATCGCGGAACGACCGACGCATGAAGAAGGCACCACACTTCCGGAACAGCAGCCCCATGGGGAAAAAGTTCATGTTTTTCCCCGCAGCAATATGCGGCGGTATGATTCCGTGGTTCTTCAAGACATACGACACCACCAGGTAATCAACGTGACTCCGATGCGCCGGAAGATAGACCACTGGACCCAGACGTGCCGCTTCTCGGAGGCGTGTCAGCCCCTCTCGGTCCACATGAATATCCCGATACATCCTCCGAAAAATCCCCGTCAGCAGGAATAGCACCCAATCGAGCCAACGCAACGACATGTCGGCCGCGATCTCCTTCAGGTACCGATTTGCCTCTTTCCGGATGTCAGCCACAGGTCGATTGAGCTCTGCCGCCAGATCATACAGTCCGGCATCGAACTCGGCGTTTCGAAGAATCTCATCCCGGATCTGCCGAGCTGGCTTGAGAATCGGTCCGGCCAGCGCACGTCGTTCAATATTGTAGCGCCGTAACACTTCCGTCCTCAACAACTCCGCGGCGTGTTCCCGATCCACATCGGGCTCAAGAAAGGTCCGCACATCGATCGGTTCTCCGACGGTAAAAAAGGAGCGCTTACTATGACGGATGAAATTAAATAATCTCCGCAGAGCACCCGGCGCATCCGGGTCTCCGAAAAGTTTATCCCAGAATGTTTGGCGGGGCCGCGACAGGACCTGCTTCCAGATAATGAACTCTGGGACAATATAGATGGGACGGTCATGCTTTTCCTGTGCGCGTAACAACACCTCGGAATACGGCCGTAGGAGGTTTTGTCCGCCTAGAAAGAACTGGCGGGGTCGTTTAACATAAAGTACGGACGATCGACCGCTCAACAATGCACTCTCAAATTGTTCCATCTCGGAGGGACGTGTTCCTTTACCAAAAAGCCGCTTAACGCTGTATACAATCAGCCGAAAAATAGGCCACACCAACAATAGACTTACGCCCCCAAGGAACGTGGCGTAAGGCAATTTCTCACGCCGAAGAATCCGGCTAAGAACCAACGTATCCAGCACGCTCGTAGAAGGAAGGACATGAACAACTGTACCCGTTCGATGCAACTCATGGAGACGTTGCGCCACTTCCGGGTCCACACTCACCCGATCAAAATAGCGCCGCGCAAATAGACTCGTAAACAGCCCCATCCGCTGTATCATCGTGGAAGGTTCCGTCCAGGGAGGAGGCGGATCGTGAGCCACTGTGGATGACTCGTGGTTCAGGCCGTGGGTGTCACCCTCCACAGCCTGCCGTTTCTTGTCGGCAACCATGTCGTTAAGTGTCCCACTCCGATCCATTTAGTGTCAATCCAAACCCCGGTCGTACCGGCTTTCACTTGGCATAGGGCTCCAGGTTCGCTAGGATTTTTCGCGTCTACCCTTCAGAAAAAAGGTTAACGGAGGTTCCGATGCTATCAGGCCGACTCAAGCAAATCTTGTTCGCATGTCTTTTATCGACAGGATTCCTTTTCAATATTCAGCCGAGTTCGGCCATGACGGTACTTGCCGCAGATCTGCCAGACCTGATCCGAGATAGTCATACCATCGTTCGTGCGCAGGTTATCCAGGTCCAGAATCTGGTCCTTGATACAGCCGGTAAAACGGTCGATGCCCGAACCCTGGCTGCCCTCGATAAGAACACTCCACCGAAAGGCTTACGAGCATTCACCGAGGTCACCATTCAAATTCTGGAACATTATAAAGGCGACGGAAATAAGGGTAGCCATCTGAGCTTTCGCCTCGTGGGCGGAAATATGGGCCCATACACCCTGGCGGTGCCTGGAATGCCGAAGTTTCAGGACAATACGGAAGTTCTCCTGTTTCTGGAGAAAAGCGGACAGGCTCTTATTCCACTCGGGGCCTCGCAAGGCGTTTTCCGAATCGATAGAACCAATCCAGGGAACATCATGGCTATTCATGACCTTAAGGGCATGGCAATCGTACGATACGACGTCGTTCCTGCGGGCTGTAACGAACAAACCGCAGACGAACAACGCTGCGCTCCGCGAACGGGTCCGGGCCTACCCGCTATTCCGGAACGGATGCCATTTACGGTATTGGACGGGCAAATACGCGCATTTCTGGGGCTCCCGGAGAGACAGGGGTTGAAAACTGCGCCAACACGTGTACTGCAGGTACGCTAATCGGTACGACAGAGTAATTCGGGCATTAGTAAAGGAGGGGCAATGGGGTTACTACCCGACGGCACACGAACGCTCCTCCCCTCGGAAACGGATAACCTTGTTCGTTGGACCGGAAAGACGAGTAATGTAGGCCATGTGGAGTCATTTTTTCTAAAATGGAACCTCACGGCGGAGACAGAGACACGTGGTGATCTGCCACATAGGGCCTTCTGGCTGAAGTTTACGATCTTTCAGCCGGCCGAAAACCGAGGACCGGTTCTCGGGGAGGTCTGGGCCATTGGTTTCGACCCGGCGAGCGAGGAACATATCGCCATTAAAGAGTCATTCGGTCAGGAACAATGGCTGGTGGAAAAAGATATCTTCTATCTCCGTTTTGGAAACTCCGAACTCCGGCATGGAGCCAGCAATGGGTCCATTTCGGACGGTAAACATTCCATCCGTTGGAATATTCACTGGACGACCCGCACCCACGGAGTTCGCCATCTTCCGTTCCAGTGGATGTACAAAAAGCCATTCCCCAAGAACAAACTGACCACGCCGCAGCCCGACGGTAAGTTCGGTGGCTATATTGAAATTGACGGACAGCGGTTAGACTTCGATCACGCCCCAGGCATGCAGGGCCACAACTGGGGAACCAGCCATGCGCCCGTCTGGGTATGGACCCATTCCAATATCTTGGAGGGCAACGGTAGAGCGGTATTCGAGGGTGTGAGTAGTCGAGTTAAAATCGGTCCATTACGCTCGGGATGGGTCACCATTGTGTACCTTGAATATGACGGGGAACCGATTCTTCTGAATAGCCCGACTCAACTTATACGGAATCGTTCCGTGTTGGACGGCTTATCCTGGTCCTTCGAGGTCGGGAATAAGGAGCACCGAATCGTCGGCCATTTCGAAGGACAACCGGATTGGTTTGTTGGGGTCAACTACCACAATCCCGACGGAAGCCTTGTCCATTGCCTGAATACAAAGATGGCGTCTGGCCAGATCGAGTACTACAGAAAGGGTGATTCGGGGCTACAGCTTGTCGACACATTGGTGACTACCCGTGGTGCGGCCCTGGAGATCGGAACGAGAGACAACCCTGCGGGGGTCCCTATTCAGATTCTTTAGACCGGTATTCCAGTCATGCCAAAAGGTGCGGAACAAACGGAACTGTGAATAACTTATGTGCTGGCACGTCGAATCCTGTGATCAGACAAAAACTGAGCATCAAATTTTCGATTAAAAATTGGAGTAACAAATGCGTTATTCATTCTCAAAAACACTGTTGGTGGCCATATTGGGGGTCGCTTTTCTATTGGCCGACTTTGTGGGACTTCCCCTGGTTGATATTTCTTCAGCCAATGCAAATGACGAAATTTCAGCCACGGCTACGGAACAACTGGATTCGCAACAGGACGACGAAAAACTCTCTATCGTGGTCCGCCCTCGACGCGTCCGTCGTCGCCGACGCCGCAGCCGCCGTATAAAGACTCACCCCTATATGGGCCTTGGTGGTGTCGCCACCTTCGTCTTCGAGGGTGACGCCGAAGTGACCCAACTGGTCCGCAGTGGCGGAGGATTCAACCTGTTTCTGGGTTCTCGAGTAAGTCCCTTCTGGGCCGTCGAGCTCGGCTTCCAGGTCGGAGCGCATAATACCGAAAAGGGAAATTCAGGAAATTCAACGGCTCAGCAGACCGACTTTCTACAAGCTGCCACAATCGATGGGAAAGCCTATCTGATGCCCAAATCGGTTCGAATGGAGCCCTTCCTTCAGGTCGGGGTCGGCTACTACTCGGTGTTCAGTGACCTTTTCGCGTCCCAACAACTGGAAGGCTTTGGTGTCCAGTTTGGTGGTGGGGTCGATATGCGAGTAAACCCAGCCGTGGGCGTGGGTGTACGAGCAATCTATAAAGGTGTCTACGTAAGCAACTACGAAGACCAATACTGGGGAGCACCTCCAGAGGCCGCGTTCATGAACACCATGTCCGGCGAAGTGAACGTTCAGTTCTTCTTCTGATCGCGTAACACTCTCATACAGAGCACCCCGAAGAGCCGGAAGAGCAATCTTCTGGCTCTTCTATTTTTGTCATGATGCTGGCTTTTTTCTTAAAAACAACTCCTACCCATTCCCCATCACAGGCCCATAGATCGGTCCTGTTCGCCGCCTGGTATTGACACTGGCAGTACCCCCTACCTAGACTTCGCCACCATTTTCTCCACTACGAGGGTTCCCATGCGTTCGCCTATGTACTCGGTACTTCTATCTGTTCTGCTGTCTCTGATCGTAACCACACTCGGCTGTGACCAGGACAATAAATGTGGACCAGATCAACCCTGCACCAACAACCAGATCTGTGTCCTGGGACAATGTGAAGTACCGCAAGCAGACATAACCGGATCCGATACCACCACAACCAACGATGGGGGATCCACCGACACAGGGACTACGCCCGATATCCCCACACAGCAGGACACCGACGAAGAGACGAGTGCACCCGACATTCTCCTTCCAGACACCACGGGACCCGAAGTTGTATCTATATCTCCTGTCGACGGCACGGCCGATGTTGCCCTGAGCTCGTCGATCAAGGTGGTGTTCAATGAGCCAATGAAGGCGAACTACTTTACGACAGATAGCCTCCAGCTACGGGATGCAAACGGTGGGTTGGTAGATGGGGCCTTTACCTTCAACGATGACTTTACCGAAGTGATGTTCCATCCGGCTGAGCCGTTGCATGCTGCTTCCCCGTACCAGGTACTCGTTACAACCGTACTCACCGATTTGGCGGGTAACGCAATGGCACAGGGAACACAGATAACTTTTGGCACTGCCATGCCCGAAGGAATGTCGAACTACCGTACGCTCGCTCGTATCTATGCTCCTGTCATCGTACTAGAGATACCCGACGAAAAAGCGGTGTTTGAAATTCCCACCCGGGTCAATCTAACGGACGAATGGTCCACCGAAACCAACACAAAATTCCTGGAATTGACGGGCCAGTCCTTCCATGCGGCCGTGTACTGGTCCGTTGTTGAGAGTAAGACTCATTTCTTCATCAGCTACATGTATTACTGGCCACTTCGGGACTCGGCGCTCGGCGCTACCCAGGATGTGGAGAACGATACTGCAGGTGCCATGGTCGTTGTTCGCAAAGACACAATCGACCCCGAGATTCTCGTCACGATCTTCTCCACCGGACCACTTCACACCGAATTTGTTTCGTTCTCCAAGCTCGGTGCAAATCTCCTCACGGAGTATGACCTGGGCACATTTGACCATCAGGTCGGCACAGCACAGTGGTTCAAGGAAGAGGGCTCCGTTCACGATTTCAACTCCTTCATTCCGGCCCATACTCATCAATCCTGCCTCTGGGAGCATCCCGGCACATTCAATTTCTGTAATCTGAACCCCAGCCTTCGCGCCGCTCTGGATACAAGAACGCTTGAATGGAGCGATGCTCCAACTCCGATCGTGCGCCAGGAGGGTCAGTGGAATATTCCAGAGAGTACACTCGGATACGAACCGGTCTCGCTGCTTGAAGACCTCTGGGTCCGCCGTCTGGTCGAAACCGATTCAACCTTGTGGCAGTCCGATAACACCTATGAAGATGTTCCCCCGGACCGCCCGGGTTCCGGAACCGTATACCCCTCTAATTTCGTCAAGACCAAAGACACCACGGACTACGCCGGTCGACCAACCTGGGCCTGGCGTTGGAAGAGCGCGCTCGGTGCGGGCCAAGAAGATCTCCCTCGTGGCCTGGCATTCTTCGATCCGGCCTGGTTCGTCGCATGGCGCCACATCACGGACCGGAAAATCACCGAAGTCACCGATACGTTCCTCACCGGCGACGGAACCTCTGGGTATAGCCTGGAGTACTGCTTCAATCCGTTCCTGAATATCGATATTCGGCAGGAGGACCCCAACTGCGGGTTGTAGGACTGCACGCCATCGTTCAAGCTGTACATTCGAGAAAAAGTCACGTAACTCCGGGGTTCGTGTTGCCTCTTACAGGGAAAAACGGTTGCCATGCGTTTTAGTTCGCTGGTTGCGGTTCGGATCCTCCGAGGCGGACAGAGTCGAAATCTGTCCGTCGTAAGCAAGATCAGTGTTGTCGGAGTTTCCATCGGCGTCGCTACTCTCATCGTTGTGTTTAGCATAAGCGTGGGGTTCAGCTCTGCCTTCAAGGAAAAAGTCCTCTCATTGCAACCGCATATGATTGTTCAAAAGGGGACAACGTTCGACAATTACGGTCCCACACTGGATACACTCGCATCGGTACCTGGAGTAATCGAAGTCCTTCCGACCACGTACGATCAACTGATGATTGTCGCCGGCCAACGTCGAAGCCAGATCGTTTTGAAGGGCTATCCGGTCCAGAATGCGTCATTCCAAAATCGAGTGCGTAGCGTTCTAGCTCCACCGTCGCAGGACGCAACCCCACAAGCACCATTCGCCCTCGCCCCCCCCTTCCAGGCAAGTGTTGATGGCGACCGTGTCATCATATCCGGAGGCTATACCGGCTCGCTTGCAGAGATTCTGGTCGTCGAAGATAACCAGAAAACGCCTTCTGTACGTATTGCAGAGCGTGTGTGGTCGGAACCGGCGCAATTTCGGGAAAACATTTCCCTGGTAGCGCCTGATGCGATGACCATCCAATGCACGGGACTGGACCAGAACCAACAGTTCTTAATCCCCCAGAGCGGCGGTTTTTCTTCGTTTGAAGAGCTTCTTTCGGGAACCTACGAATGCACCGTTTCATCTATGTCGGAAGAGGTATTGGCACATTGGGATCTGTCAGTCAGCGGTGGCCAGACCCGTACCATTGTTCTAGGGAGCGACGGAAAACCGCAAACGGATCTTGATGTCACCCACCTCCCCACGGCTCTTCAAGCCGGCTCCATGGTGCGTGTCTACTGGCCCCAAAAAACATCCTTCTCGGTTGTAAGCTCCAGCACAAAAGAGCATTCGGTCCTCGGCCAGGACTCCAACTGGACAGCTATAGACAACCTCTCTTTGCCGGGAGTTCTACTCGGGTCCACGGTCGCGAAAAAATTGAATACAAAACCGGGCGACGAAATTCGAATCATGTCTCTGTTCTCTGGATTTGGGGGGACCCTCGATCGATACAACGGACAAAGTGCCTCCGTTGTAACGTTCCGCGTACATGGGATCCTTCACACCGGGTTTCACGACTTCGACCAGAAGTTCGTCATTACGGATCTGAATATCGTACGTCGTCTTATCCGAAAATCAGACCAGATCGACTGGCTCGAAGTACGCATAGACGACGTATCTAGAACCCAGTCCATTACCGAAGACCTCTCCATGGCGCTCGACAAAGTTACCCTGGTGGACGTCGTGGATAATCTCTCTCTTGCATCGGGTCGCCTGCGCGATATGAAGAAGGATGATATTCGCCCCTTCAACGCCGACACAGAGAACAGTGCGCTGACCTTTCTCCAACGCGTGTCACAGCTTGGCTTTGTTCTTACTCCCACAGCCCTGTCGATCATTCCCACGCCTGAATATGATGTCATCGATTGGCGACGTATGAACCGCCCTCTTCTTGAGGCGATCATGATTCAACAGGTCGTCCTCACGGTATTTTTTCTCATTATCATCCTCGTCGCTGCATCCAATATCGTCGGCAATCAAATCATGCTGATTCATGAGAAGACTTCCGCCATCTCGATTCTCCGTGCAATGGGGGCCACCCAACGACAAGTGGGGAATGTGTTTCGCATTCAAGCTCTGATCATGGCAGGCCTTGGTGCCGCGATCGGCACGGTTCTGGGGCTCATTTTCTGCACTATCCTTGCCCATTACCCGATGCCCCTCGACCCAGAGATCTATTACATCGAAAACCTACCCGTGCAGCCCAATGCTACGGCCGTTATCGTAGTGGTTCTATCGACCCTTTTCGGAACCTTTCTGGCCACCCACTTCTCCGCCAGACGAGCGGCCAGGCTGGATCTCCTCAAAGGCATCCATCGCCTCGACTGAAGAAGCCCAGCATGGCCCAACTCAAGCAAAATCTACCAACAAGTGCTGGTCCATTGAATGCACATCTTGTCCTGGTGGAGCCCCTTATCCCTGGGAATGCGGGTAGCCTTGCACGTGTCTGTGCCGGAACCCATACCTGCCTCCATCTAGTAGAACCGCTGGGCTTTAGCCTGGACGACAGACACCTCAAGAGGGCCGGCCTCGACTATTGGCCAAATGTGATGTGGAGAACCCATCCGAGCACGGCCAGCATCCTCAATGATGTGCCCAGAGACTCATTATTCTTCTATACGGCACAGGCCGAGCAGACCTATACCGATGTTCAATATCCATCACGACCCTGGCTATTCTTTGGGAGTGAGACCATGGGGCTCCCCGACGAGCTGTTGAAGGAATACTCCGATCGCTGTTATCGAGTTCCCGTCACATCGCATATCCGAAGCCTTAACCTTGCGGCCGTTGCGACGACCGTATTGTACGAAGTGCTTCGCCAACATGGATACCCGGACATCGATAGATAGCGGTCAGCCGGAATGGCGTCGTGGGAATAAGGGTAAAGTCGACGGTGTTTTATCTATCCCCCTCCCAAGCGACCCCCGCCCGACTTCCCGTGAACTCGGGTTTCGGGCTGGGGCCGCTACCCGCACGCAGTACTTGTACCCAACCTCGTAGTCAGTTAGCGTCGGGACATGGAAAACTCGCGTCATCGCAGCATAGCGTACCTATGCGCCGTGTTCCTCATCCTCGCGAGTGCACTGGTTCTCGTGAAGTCGGTGTACGTGAATTGGGATCCCGAAACCGGTCAGTTGGCCGTCGCCAATGCGCTTTTTGACGACGGCGGCTGCTATGTCTCCGAGCTACACGTACATAATGATCGTGCACAATTCGAAGCCGAACCATGGTTTCAGGCAATTCGAGATCAAGTCACAGTCGACGAGCTAAGGAAGGAATGGGGGCCACATGGCCCACGTGTAAAATATATTTTTAGCTCCCGCTTTATGGGTCTGTACTTCCACTCAATGCTCTTCGCCAACGGCTTTGTGGACGACATCAACCGGACTTATACCCTGTCCCTGCTCGTGTTCCCCGCCCTGCTAATCCTGAAACTGCTACTCCTCTTATTTCTGGTTTCCCCGCGGTGGCATCTTCCAGTCATCGCATTCAACCTGGCCCATGATGTCTTGAATGTTCCTGCAATTGCGGGCTCTGAGCATATGGCAGTTCAGCTCCTCTTGATTGGCATAATGTGCTTGTATTTCGGACGAGAACGTCCATGGATACCTGTAGTAGGCTGGCTGTTTGCTGGACTTGCCTGTCTCTTCAATCCGCTAGTGTTTGGACCCGTCCTGGCGGTTCTCGTGGCCCAGTCCGGTTTGGCTCAGCGGACCTGGCAGAAAATCCAGGGGCGCTTCCTGGTCATCTGTCTCAGCTCCATCGCAGCCATTCTCGTGATTCAATTCCTCCAGTTGAGCTGGAGCGTGCTACAAAGCGGGGCCCATGGCACCTACAATCATGGCGTCACGCTCTTTGTGCGCAACCTCGTGTACCTGGATCTGGGCTCCCTTGTAATGCTCTTTCTTCTCGCCCGCATGCGGCCCGACGACGACGGGGTAAGATCCAGCGCCTATGAACGATTGAAGTCGATCATCGTATTGATCTACCTGGGTGCAATCCTGGTATCACTTCTCGGGCCGCTGGTTCATTTCGAAATCTGGGAAAACACCGCTCGCCTACAGCGTTATGCCTTCATTTTCCAGGTCACCGCCTGTGCTCTTCTTCTACCAGAACTATTTCGTGGGGATCGAAGTCGCTGGGTTCCTCTCACCCTACTGCTTGTGTTCCTCACTCTGTCCGCGCATACCTTCCTGAACCGAGTCCATCCCGGACAATCCTGGGGCTGGTCCATGAAGGTGCACCACGTCCAACGCTTTGACCCCGATCAACACCTACCCAGGCGTGCCGTCGATGAAAACAACGGCAGCTATTTCGTGGCCGACAACGCGCAGAAGGTATACGGCTATTTCATTCAGAAGCACTTCAAAGAAGGTCCTCTTGTGCTTGAGATCCTGTCTAAGAAATACAATTCGCAGACCGTCCTGGACAACACCTGGCGCAACACCGGACAAAACCCGTCGCCCTGAGGTCCTTTGAATTCATGACGAATCCCCGACCCGCAGCAACCCTGATCATCGCAGCGAAAACAGCCGCGTCGGTATCACGAGAAGATTTCTCGGTCCTACTGGTGAAACGTACCAAACACAGCGGTTTTATGGCCGGGGCTCACGTTTTCCCGGGCGGTGTGGTGGATCCAACCGATTCCCCTGCGATCTGGGCCACCGAGCTATCGTTGGACAAGGAATTGGCCGACCTGGATTTTCGCGTCTGTGCCATTCGTGAGACCTTCGAAGAAACCGGGGTTTTATTGGTGAATGACGGAGATAAAGTCGGGGCCGCATCCATTAACGACAAAGACTCCTGGCGTTCAAAGGTAAGAGAAGACCCTTCGGTCTTTCTGGAGATGTGTCGTACGTTAGAACTCAACCCGGCCGTAGAGGATATACACCCCTGGGCACACTGGATCACTCCCGAACAGGAACCGAAGCGATACGACGCCCGTTTTTATCTGGTTGTAATCGATGGACAGGTGCAGGCCGAGCACGACCGAAGTGAAACGGTTTCGTCGACGTGGCTTTCCCCTACCCAAAGTCTTGAATCTTTTGGCCAGCAGAGTTTGTTCCTGCCCCCTCCAACATGGATCGTACTCCGCGACCTTCAAGAATTAGCGCTAAGTCAACGATTACTTTCGACCGAACGTGACCTCAGTCCAGTGCAACCTCATATGATCCACCAGGACGGGCAAATCCACCTGCTATTTCCCGGGGATTCGGGACACCCACAAACCCAGGAAACCGAAACCGAACAGCAGGTTCGAATTGTGATTGGTGGAGCGGGTCTGTACCGTTTTATCGACACGCGCCTCCAGCGGGGAGACATGAAATGATCTCATCTTTCTGGGGTTGGTTCTTCCTGATAATCGGCACCATTCTTACCATCGTCGACTTTGCACTGGGCTGGCTTCAATTTGATCTTTTTGGGGTTCCTCTACCCATTGGACTGCTTATCGCGGTATACGGTGGCCTGGTCGTGATCTACTACAAGAGACGCCGCACATCTCTGGAACTCACTGCCGAAGACATGGCTCTCCACGGACGTAAACTGGAAGAAGCTGTCCCCATGATTCTCGACCTTTATGACAGGAAGGTCACCATCCCAGAGATAGCCACGATCGTTGAGCAACAGCATTCCGTCCCGCAGGAGATCACGGGAAAGTATATCCTCTCCTACCTGAAGGCACTCCAGGAGCGGCAGGCCGACGAAGAGCTGTCCGAGCCCGGCGAAACACCGATTGAAGACGAGACGTCCTAGGGAATGTTGATCAGGAAATTATCTGGGATGTAGTCCCGCATGATTACCTGATCACACGCTTGGCCACTGGGCCGCTGATTCACCGACGAACCACAGGGCCAGTCAGGGCGACAGATTCCGGAACCGCCCAGATTCGTATGGCAGAAAAATCCATTCGGGCAAGTCGAGACCGATGTGCAATCCGTAGAGGTCGTCGGATTGATATCACCCGTGCACTTGAACAGTTCAATCTGCTGGCTTGGCCAGGCGATCGTACCCACTTCCCACATATCGTGCTTCACCATGGGACAACCGACCTCTTCAATCTTCAGATTCCCGAAGATATAGAATTTGACGGTCGGGGTGGACTTACCAAAGCCCCAGTCATTCCAGTAATGAACACCTATCTTATAATGTACGCCCGGTTCCGGAACATTCAGATTCAGGTTCTCGGGGCCGGCCCCATCCGTGTCATCTCGATCCAGAGAGGGATTGTCATCAGGTACACCGATGATGCCCCATTCCTTGGAGGTATAGAACCAGAAGGTATCCCAGATATCATCAAAGTAACCTTCACAAAGCCCGTCTCCAATGGGAACGAGAGCGGGTGGATATTCGGGTGGATACAGATCAATCCCCTGCGACGGAGGCATCGCCTCTGCATTCTCTTTGTGAACAAAGTGGAGATCCAGGTCGGAGCCCACCTCATAGCCTTCATCCGATTGGTCCGGATCACCGGGAGTATCCCATACCAATTCGACGTGAATCGCCTCATCGGGAATGACCAGAATCACCCGCTCTGCTGGGGTACAGGACCATGCCTCGGCATCTCGAACCTCCAGCCGGAAGGTGTATTTACCGGCAACATTCACCGGGAAATCAACTAGCGGCTGTGATTTGTCGGGGAAGAAGATGCTAGCACTGCCTGGTGGCTGTTCGGCGTCCCACTGATATTCAATGATATTACCAGCGGAGGGAATGCTGTTCTGAGCCGACAATTTCAGCGTGGTCTGTGGCGGTACCTCACTGCCACCTTCTAAGATGGAAACGACAGCCGTGGGACACGGATCCAGGGTCCCAAAGCCCGTTACATCCACAAGGATTGTACCTTCGAATGTATTGGTTTCGATCAGTATCTGGGTAAGATCTGGAATCGGCGCCCCGCTCTCGTCCAGCGGAGACTCCTGGTCCGGCGTGTAGATGATATTAAACTCACCGTCACGGTTCACTGGAATCTGTCCGGGGAACTGGGTCGTTGGCCACTCCAATCCCTGACCGTCGACGGTAAAGGTATCAAGAGCCAGAGAATAGTCGGAGCTGCCATCTTCCGCTAACTGGATGCTGGTAATCACAAGATTGTCCTGACCACAAGAATGGAGTCGGATCGGATAGGCGAAAGACTGGGCTACCAGCTTGGAGCCAAAATTCACGACCTGCGGCTCGACCTGGATGCAGGGACCAGCATGGTTTCCGAGCAGATTGATACTCTTCGAAGGCTGGCTGGGATCATTCGTGTAGACCACCAGTTGGCCCTGCTGCGGAGTCTCATCGACCGGGCTAAAACGAACCGTCATTCCGTAGGAATTCCCGGACGATATTTGAATCGACGGGTCGACCAAAACAGGACCGCCAGGGGTAAGGACGTCCGTCTCGTCTTCTGGATGTACCAGGACCGAAAAGGTCGTATCGCCCGTCAGCTGAACCTGATTCAGTTCTAGAGCGACCGAGCCCGTATTGAGCAACGTCAAAGTCCTGTCCGCGAACTTATTCTTCTGCACATTCTGGAATACCATCTCATTCGGGATCGCTTTGAGATTTGCCTCTCCGGCAACCTCTACAACCTGAATGACGGCGGGCTCTTCTGGGTATTGCCCGTTGTAGTAGATTTTTACTGTAGCCGAACGAGCAGGTCCTTCATATCTGCGATAGCCGATACTGAAGTAGACATCCGAATACAGGACGTCCGTCTCCTGGCCGAGCGGAGCCAACTGGTATCCCTGCTCTGGCGCACCGTCGAGAAAGAACGCTGGTGCATCGGTTTCTTCCGGACCCGGTTGGTAGTTGAGCTCCAGCTCAACTCTATCGAATTCCAGGATGGACTCTCCCGTATTGCGAAGCTGAAGCGCCTCTACGGTTTCCCCACCTACGTCTACAGCGCCCTTATCAAAGCTGACACTTGCAGACGGAAGGATCTCCAATACTGGATACTCTTCCAAGCAGAAAGCTCCGGTACATGTCTGGTTGCCATTACTCTCCTCGCCTCCACAGGCCGAGAAAACCAGAAGTACGCTGATTGACAGA
>Ga0310121_10000370_pt1:0-7500 | contig 49789 bp, 34 predicted proteins | sample CB27_Tmax_986_MG_FD_203504 | JGI IMG/M metagenome (GOLD analysis project Ga0310121, IMG submission 203504) | Marine microbial communities from Western Arctic Ocean, Canada - CB27_Tmax_986 | ecosystem: Environmental > Aquatic > Marine > Oceanic | place: Canada: Western Arctic Ocean... | reverse complement strand
GGGGTACCCTGGGGAGTTACGGCTATCGGTCCCAACGCCTTGTAGCACATATCATTGGTCAACTGATCGATCGTCAGGCCATCCACTGTCATGACGTAGAGTTCCCGATCCTGTTTCGTCCGTAGATCGGTATTTCCAAGAATGCTGAAATTATCCACGTCGTACATGGGACTACCGCTGAAGATAATCACATTTCCGTCGGGGCTGAGATCGAAGCGGTCTATAATTATATTGTCTACCCTCTCGCCTTTGGGATTGTTCGTTATATTACGAATGTCCCCCGCGTCGATGGGCGTACCATCGCCGATAGCATCCACCGGAATCGCTATGATGTCCGTCTCCTCCTTGAGCTTGTCTGGACAGTCGTTCGCCACCAGAAGGAGGACTTCGGACCCATCCTGCGACATCTGTACCTGACGAACCGCAGTCCAGGAGAACGTCTGTGTGGTATTGAAGCACGCGGACACTTCGTACGTCGTCCCGGCCGGAACGGCTAACAGGTTGTTGAAATACTTCTGATGGTGAATCAGATCGTATTTATAGATCCCAAGCGAGTCATCATTCTGAAATATACCAATAACGTTTTCACCGTTGGGGTCGATGGCGACAGGATCCGTATCGCTGTACTGAGAGCCCGACGTCGCACATACGCCCTCAAACTCGTTGGGACAGATCTTATCGAGCTCTTCCAAGAGGGATTGTTGACTCCAATGAAAGATCTGTTGACTCCCAATCGTAGGATTGAGCAAAACCAGATGCTCTCCCGATACATCCGCCGAGAAGTGGCCCTGATAGGTGCTATTCGTACGGTCCTGCTCCGCAGGAAAGGCTGGAAGAAGCGGCTGGACATCCGTGTTCTCCAGCTCCACTCGAGTAAGGGAGTAGAAACGTCCGCCAGGTCCACTTACATCCTGCCCAGCCAATTTTGTAACGAAGAAGTAGCCACCACCAAATTCAAAGTCGACGATCTCTTCAAGCTCGAATCCTTTGATAACCTTGGCTTCCAATAGGTGGTCGAATTTTCCGAGTACAAAGTCGAACGTACCCGTACTGTTGACCGAATCGGCAATGGCGATCCACGACATGTTTCGGTCGGTAAAACAGCCAAACTCACAGGTTCGCCCTTCGCTTTTCAAACTCAGAGATGTGACGGTCGTCTCATGGGTGCCGTCCGGCCAGATGATGTGCAGGTCCGATTCTCTGATCAGAGGATCATTTTCCGGATCATTATCACAGGACTCAAAACGCTCCTGGTAGGTGTAGACGATCTTGAAGTCGTCGGGGTTGATCACGATAGGCCCCGTATCCGTGACATCCGGCCCCGTATCCGCATCCGGAACGGCCGTGTCCGTTTCCGTGGACTCGCCACCTCCCAGATCATCCGTCCCATTTCCTCCGCCCCCACAGGCGGCCTGGAATATAAATAACGTAAGAACTGTGATCCATGCATACGTGGATCTTGAACTCGTGCGCATCTTCTACCTCATAGTTCTCAACGCAATATGCCGACTTCGGGGCGAACCCTCAAGTCAAAGGTTCGTCTCCGACGAATAACAAGACCACTGATCGGGTAGGAATTACCCCTCAAATCTAGCCAGGGTCCCGCTTAACGATTTAGCCGCTGTACGGTCCTCATCAGCTGGTCAACGCCTTCTGGACTCGCCTCAAAGGCCTTGCCTCTCATTCGTCCTTTCCCATCGATCAAAAGAAGGTGCCCCCCATGTCCGATGTCCATTACCCCATCACGAGTGGTCTTTTTTCCAAGATAGGTCTTGAACTTATGTATAACCACATCCTCTACCGCGGCCTCGGTACCAGTCAGCAGATGCCAACGGGTGGAATCCACCTGGTAGCGTGCCCCAGTCTCTTTCAGGCGCTCTGGAGTGTCTGTCACCGGATCGACCGTAATACTCACAAGATGCACATCAAGCTTTTGTTCGGTTAGATGCGCCTGCAGCTTCTGCATCGAGCCCATAATCGTCGGACAGATGGTCTGGCAGCTGGTGAAGAAGAAACTGATGACGTAGGGCTTCCCCTTTAGATCGGTACTATGAAACGTGTTCCCATCCTGATCTACCAACGAGAAATCAGGTACCGGCCCTGGTCCGAGGACAACAATAGGCGCCGCTTTTTTCTGACCACATCCAAAGACGGGAACCAGACATGCTGCGAGGAGCACCAGAAGGGGAAGCTTCATCGGCTTGCGTATAATCGCGTCAAACTCAACGGGCGTCCGATACGCTCTTTGACGGCTCGACACACGGTTCCACACAACATTCCCCAAGAGGAAGCGTCCCGCCCTGGCTTATCAAGCATTGCAAAGCGTTTTCGCCCTTGCCACTCTCACGGATCGCAGACAGAGATTCCAGGTAATAGGCCATTGCCCAGATTTCCGCGTCGTCGTTGGCGTTACGGAATGTGGCCATCGCCGTACCATAGACGCCGCTTGAAAGCGTTCGATATGTGGTGAAGGCATCATTGCCGTTGCGAATTGGATCGATCAAGAAGTTCGGTGGTTTATAGGCAGCGAGCACCTCACAGGCACCGCTGTCGCTGCAGATATACCGTTTCTGAACCGGATCTTCCCCGAAGCATTTGTCCGCCACGCAACTATCACCGGCCGCCGGATCAGAACTGGCTTTGGCACGACATTGCGAGATACAGTTCCGCGCCACCTGGAAGCAGCTCTTATGCGGTCGGACCAGGTCATTATAGGTGGCCGCCTCAAAACATATAGACCGGCAATCCTTTTTCTTCTCGGTGTTGCAGGCCGCTTCGCAATCCGATTGATAAACCTTACATTCCTTGTCCTGCTGCACAGCCTTCTCGCATTGGTCACGATCCGATCCAATACGATCTTCACAGCCCCAGGCCCCGGCAATGGCGAGTCCATTACAATCGGCCGTCGCACTGCATGTCTTCTGACATTGCCGATTTTCACACACGTAACCATAAGGACAAGATCCATCCGGGTCGCAGGCACGGGCGTTGAAATCCCCCATACTATGCGCTTTGGCTGGTTTCTTTATCGATCGATAAAAAGCGCTACCAGCTCTCTTCGGGGCTTCACCATAGGCCGCGACTTCGGCCACCGTGGCAGACGCCGCATGGCAGTTGGTGCAATATTTGTGGAAGGCCTTCTTACCCACGACCTCTGCCTCTTCAATGCTTTTTTCTTGAAGATCTTCCTGGTTCTTGGCCCACTCGTGCACCCCATATTTCGACAGATCTGGATTCGACAAACGCCAGGGATCCGAACTCTTGCAGTTGGCCTGTGCGTCGCCTTCCGGAGCCTTATCACAATCGCGCACGGCCAAAATCCGAGTACCCAGTTTACCTGGAAGAGGGGCCGCCTCGTCATCATCGGGTAGAGCCGCCCATTTCCACGAGTAGGTCTTCAGGAACTCGATCACCTGGTAGAGATCGTGGTCCGAGATGTCCCAGGGATGCATGGCTGTCCCTGCAAGACCGTTCTTCACGATATAATAAATCTCTTCATCATGGGGCAGACTGTCCGCTTGCACATTCTTGGCGTATTTGAACACGCCGGTTCGGAAGTCACGCGGCGGAGGACGTAAATATGCGGACGCGGGACCTTTGCCGTCCCCGGCCTCGCCATGACAAGCAAAACAATACAGCATGAAGGCGGCGTATCCCTTGTTGAGATCGTGCTTGGGTACCACGTACTCACCAAGCGTCAGATCATGGTCAAAGGGATAGCGAGTCAGATTGGTTCGATAGGCCCAGAAAGCCTTTACAGCGGCGGGGCCTTTTCCCGGCACAAAGTGGAACCACTTGGCCGCCGAACTGGCAATCCGGAGGTTGGGTCCAGCCACACGACCGGTCCCCTGGGGGTGTACAGCGGCTGCAGGAACGTTCACCGGCGGACCGTCATCTTTACTCAACGGCAGAAACATTACACGGGCATTGGTGCCAATCAGGTAGCCACGAATTGGCGTTTCATAGGCTTCGGTATCGGAGTCACCAGCCAGATTTGCCATTTCAGAATATAGGATTGCTTCCCTGGGGGAATAGGGGCTCGCGGCGGCCTGCAATGCGTCGGCCCACTGGGCTATCGCCTGCTTCACCTGATTCGATGCCGCTGATTTCTTTTCTTTTCTCAGACCACTGCACGCCACGAGGAACACGGCTAACAGGATGGAGAGTACTGAAGATAAACGTATACGCATGATGATCCTACACCAGGTAAACAAGGCCAAAGACGGCGACCCATACGACCCCGACAAAGTGCCAAAAAAGTTCGATAACGCGCACCCGCGCTCGCTCATATCGACCGGTCGTCAAACTACGGGTCTGAAATACCAGCCACAGCAACAGCCCGATACCGGCGAGAACATGCAAGCCATGAAAGACTGTAAGCGTGTAGAAGAACGAACCGTAGGCACCGGTATCAACGCGAAAGCCAGCGTTCCACAGGGATGCCCAGTTGATAATCTGAAGCGCCAGAAACAGCGTGCCCAGACCTAGGGCAAACGAGAGCCAACGGCGAAATACCTTCCCATCTCGAATCCGCATAGCCGACACGGCTTTACGCAGGCATACGCTGCTGAAAAGGACGATACATGTATTGATGATCGGAAGAGTCATGGGCAAGGTGTCCAAGCCCCCTGGCGGCCATTCAGCGGCACGGAAACGAATCATCAAGAATGAGAAGAATAGAGCAAGGAACGCCATCAACCAGGAGCCCAGGAAAATTACCATGCCTACCACAGAGGTCTCATGGCCCTTCTCCTGTTTAAGGGTCAGAATTGAAACCTTTCGATCCTGTCCTTCCTCACCCAATTGCAGTACTCCAGCGCTCATCCACTACCCCGCCACGGCCTCTGTGGGCACCGCATCGGCAGCCCCCGCGTCCTCCGGCACCTCGGTTTCCGGTACCGGGAAGGGTTCGTGTTGCCCAATCCAATCCCGTCCAAGCTTTTCGATTACCTCGGGGTTCGCGAATTCGTGCGGCCCGTGGTAGACGGTCGGGATGGTGTCAAAGTTGTGAACGGGTGGCGGAGACGAAACCGACCATTCCAATGTTCCTACCTCCCACGGATTGTCTGAAGCCTTCACACCCGAAGACATACTTCGGAAGAAGTTGACCACAAAGCACAGCTGAAAGATCCCCAGAAGGAACGCACTATAGCTGACGTAGCGGTTCATATCCGCGAGATGCACCAGGAAGGTGTACTGGGTGGAATCATAAAGACGTCGCTGGTGTCCCCCCCAACCGATGAGGAGCTGACCACCGAAGAGCAGAGTAATGAAGATTATAGTACCGGTGAAGTGAATCTTCCCCAGCTTCTCATCCATCATTCGTCCGAACATCTTCGGGAACCAGAAATAAATCGAGGCAAAGATAGCCAAGAAAGATGCAGATGCCATCGTGAAATGGAAATGCCCAACCACGAAATAGGTGTCATGCAGGTAGATATCCGTGGAGATCGTACCGAGATAGATACCTGTCAACCCACCGAGCCCGAATACGAAGATTGAGCCGAGGGCAAAGAGCATCGGCGTCGTAAGTCGGATCGATCCTTTCCATAGGGTATGCAACCAATTCAGGAACAACAGCTCGGCAGGTACACTGATGATCAACGTCAACAGCATAAAGCCCTGGCCTAGTAGAGGGTTCATCCCCGTCTGGAACATATGATGCCCGTACACAACAGTACTTAGCACGGTAACCGCCACCATCGAGTACACCGAGCCCTTGTAGAAATAGGCCGGCTTACGTGAGAAGAAGGAGACCAGATCTGCGATAATACCCCAGGCCGGAAGAATCAGGATGTAAACCTCTGGATGGCCAAAGATCCAGAATAGATGCTGGAAGAGAATCGGGTCGCCAGAGCCGCTCGCACCGGCAATGAAGAACTCGGTTCCAAAGGAACGGTCCATGACCAGCAACAGGCCCGCAGAACCAAGAACGGGGACGAATAATAGATTCAATATCGACGTAAGCCATAAACCCCAGACGGTCAGTGGCATCTTCATATAGGTCATGCCTGGCGCTCGTAGCCGTATGACGGTCGTAATGTAATTTATGGCACCCATGATCGTCGCGGAACCGGTCGTAAACAAACCCAGGACTATGAGGGTCTGACCATCCCCCGGCGTGCCGATCTGCGTCGAAAGAGGTGGGTATGTTGTCCAACCGGCCGCCGCCGCGCCCAGTTCTTCGAAAAAGCCCATCACCACAAAGACCAGGGATAGTACAAAGGTCCAGAACGACAACATATTGAGCCAGGGAAACGCCATGTCCCGGGCCCCGATCATCAACGGAATACATAAATTGCCAAAGCAGCCGATCAGTACCGGCGTAATGGCCCAGAACACCATAATGAGGCCGTGGTTTGTGAATAGCGAATTGTACTCGGCCGGACCGATCATCTGGTCTTCGCCGAGAAGTGCAGAACCTATTAAGCCTGGAACCGGCTCACCCGGAAAGGCCAACTGCCATCGAATGAGCATGGCCAGCATACCGCCAAACGCCAGAAAGATAAGACCCGTCCACAGGAATTGCTTGGCAATTACCTTATGGTCCATCGAATAGAGGTACTTCCTAAAAAACGTAGTGGGTGGCGCGTGGATGGGTTGAAGATCCATGGTCATCCTCGATTCTCATCGTTGGGCAGAGCGGTTCCGACATTTTTCTTCGGCACGGGCCAGTCCACTTTTTCATTTTTTTCTTTTTTCGGATCGTTCCAGCCGGCACCCCAACGCAATCCCACATCCTGGGGATCGTAGTTCATACGGGCCTCATCCGAACGCCGGAGTAACCATAGGTTGAACTCGTCGGGCTCCAGAATGATGAGTTTTCCCTTCATCAGGTAATGGTGTGTTCCACAATGCTGGGCACAAGCGATATCAAACTCACCCGTTGCGGTGGCCTCAAACCAGATCTTGTTGATCATACCCGGAACTGCATCGACCTTCTGGCGCAGGTTTGGAAGAAAAAACGAGTGGATGACATCTACGGCCCCGACCTTGGTGATAATGGGCCGATCCTTGGGGATCACAACATCGTTAATGGTGTAGACATCGTCAGCGCTATCCCATTCACCGTCCGCACCGGCATAATGTGCTTCCCAGGACCATTGACGGCCTTGAATATTGATCCGAACGGGGTTGTTTTTCTCGGCATATTCAAAATTCCAGAACTCGGTGTTCATATCGACGGTCGAGTTAACGAGGAGGTTCCCATCGACGACTATGAATATCACCGTGGACAAGATGAACGCCTTGGACATCTGTTTCATAGCCGACCCATGGTCATAATGGGCCGGATGGTCTGGATTATAACGAATGCAGGCGTAGACGATCCAGATGCACATGACTACAAACATGAGCACGACAAAGACAGTTGTTGACCATAACAAGCGGTCGATCAGATAGCCGTTGGTCGACACATCCCGAGGAAGACCGTATCCCGATTCGGGCTGGACCGCCGCAGACGCCAGCAGGGGTGAACTCACCAGAACGCTCGTAAGCACG
>Ga0310121_10000369_pt1 | contig 49967 bp, 35 predicted proteins | sample CB27_Tmax_986_MG_FD_203504 | JGI IMG/M metagenome (GOLD analysis project Ga0310121, IMG submission 203504) | Marine microbial communities from Western Arctic Ocean, Canada - CB27_Tmax_986 | ecosystem: Environmental > Aquatic > Marine > Oceanic | place: Canada: Western Arctic Ocean | collected... | reverse complement strand
GGCAAGGTTTCGGCGGCGACTGACCGCTTTTGTTGCAAAACTATACACCACCCACCAGCGTTTTGATCCCATTGTTGTTGGGCAAGGGGTCTTTTTCAGGATCGACTAACATAAGGTCTTTTATGTCATACGATCCAGGCTCCACCATCCCGTCAAGCTGGCGGTGGGGATAAGTGCCACCGAGGGACTATTATTTCCCTTGGCGATGTATTCGCCGAGTTCCGCATTATCGCGTTGGGCTTGGCGAGGGTCCTAAAGTGGTGAGCTCGGATTAAGGGCGAATCCTTTTTAAGGCTTTGGCGGTTTTAGCGGTGCAGTTGTCTATGGATTTCGCGACCTGGTGCTCCCATAATCTCAAGACGGTCCAACCAGCCCGCCGAAGGTCCTTGGTGTTCTGACTGTCGCGGGCCATGTTGCGTTTCAGTTTGGTGTCCCAGTAAGTTTGATGAGATTTGGGTCGTCGATAGCATGTCGAGCAACCGTGCCAGAAGCAGCCGTCGATAAAGATGGCGAGTTTGGCTCTGGTGAAGGCGATGTCAGGCTTTCCTGGGATGTGTTTGGGGGGAAGGCGCCAGCCCCGCATGCCCGCGCTCCAAAGTTGTTTGCGGAGCGCGCGCTCGGGGGTCGTGTTTGAACTCTTGACCCTCCTCATGGTATCGGAGCGTTCACGAGGGCAGAATTGATTTATGCCTGCAACCGGGCGCCGGGAAAAGATGTCATTGCCTTGCGGAGAGCGAGCGGAAGGCTTCACGGGCCAACGCTCGAAGACCTGATGACTGAGGCGTCGGAGGGAAGGGCTCTACTCTAATCGTAGGTATCCCAAAATGGTTCCACCTTTGCGGTATCCTGAGCGACATCCACGACGATGTCATCAATCAGGCATTGCTCAAGGCCAAACCCGAACCTGAGCCACACTTTCGGATTAGCCCGCGCGGTGGGGTCCCCTCGAAAATCCCCTTCCAGGGTCCAGTTCAGTCCACCGTCGGCGGACCATTCATATTTCGCGCCCGAAGTCTCGCCCAGCGTCACGCGCACGGTGATCGCCCGTGCCTTGGAATCCGCCGCGTCCCAGGCCTCGCGCCAGGCCGCTGAAAGGTCCTGACCGGATGCCTCGCCGCCAACGTCCATTCGCATCCAATCGAATCCGTCGCAGAGGCCATACCATCCATGAATAGTCGCTTCGGCGTGGTATCTCATGTCGATCGTCCAGGGGCCATTGATCGCCGCGCCGATGTTCGATGAAGTCCACCAAACCTTAAATGTACAACTCAAGTGATCGCCGCGTTCGAAGTATCCCACAGACGTAAATGCGGTCTCCGTCGAGAAAGCGTAATCACCGTCTCCAAGATCGATGCGCGTCCTACATCCTCCAAAAAGGTTAGGAAGACAGTACCATTTAAAGGCGCTCGTCGAGTCCGGATGCCAATCCTCGGTGAAAGGCACCTCGGCCTTAACATCAGTGGGAGGATCAGGAACCGGTGTGTTTGACGGGGCGGGGGTTGGAACAAACACGATGAAAACATCGATGAATACCTCCCCTCGCCAGGAACCAAATTTGAGCCATAGTTCCTCGTTGTAAAAGGCCGTTGGATCCCCTATGGTGTCGAGTTCCGGGATCCAACAGATCTCTTCCGCATCGGTCGTCCACTCGAATCTGGCCCCGTGCGAATCCCCTATGAATAGACGGATGGTTAAAGCATCCGCCTTGGAATCGGCCCCGGACCACGCTTCGCGCCACGCCGGCGAAAGCGCGGGGCCGCTCAGCCAACCACGGTCGCTGGCATACATGTCATCCGCTTCACCGACGTTGCCATACCAACCCGAGATGATGGCTTCGCCCGACTGCGAAGGGGGCGAAATATCATCCCAGTGCCAAGGCCCGTTGATCGCGGCGCCGCTGTTATCCGCGCCGCTCCACCACGCCTTAAACTTGCATCGCATGCCATAATCCGTACGCCTGGCGAAGGACTCCACGGAATAGAAGTAATTCTCCCAGTCCGCGACCCCGTCCCGTCCCGACCCGACCACGTCGAGATCGCCAAGTCCCCCCCGCCGAGGTCAGTGAGCCGCACATCGCCGACAAACGTCCATTTGGAAGGGTCGATCCCCCCGTTCCAATTCTCATCAAACTGAGCGCCGGCAGAGGGGATGAACGCGAGCAAACCGACCGTCCACAAGCTATATAAGCCGAGCTTCCCCATGGGGTTCACCGAATTCGGGCACTTTACCAATTTCAATGTGATTCTAGTATTTTACGGTTTCAGATTCAAACATTTGTTTCCTGAGTCAGTCTTGTGCTGGCCCATTCCAAGATTTCCCGAATGAATGGCCAAATCCCGCTCTTTTGCGTCCACTGCGAGTAAAGTCTATATCACAAGGTGGATGGCGACCAAGGGTTTTGGTCGTCGGCTCCCTGTCAGGGATGGCCTCGGTGCCTCTCGACGCCCCTAATCCTCGGGCAGCGCGACGGTGGGGGGACGGCGGTCGACCATCCAGGGGAATTGCAGGTTGCGGGCGAGTTCCAGGAAGTCGCTGATCTCGATCTGGAACAGTGCGCGGGCATGTTCCATGTAGCACTGGCCGTCCTCGGCCGAGATCGGGCGCAGGCCGTGGACCAGGATCGATTGGCCGCGTATGTCGAGGAATTCCCGCAGCGTGGCGCTCTGCTGGAAGCCGCGTCCGACGGGCGTGTCGAGCACGACGAGCAACTCGAATGCCTTGCGCAGGCCGATCTTGACCTTGCCGTCTTCCATCGAACGCAGCGCCTCGAAGGCGACACGGTCGCGCGGCGGAATGCGGCGGGTGTCGGCGTCATTGGTGTCGATTTGGTAATCGCGCAACAAGACCCATTGCGCCAGCATTTCGAGGACGCGATACAGGCGCGTCATCGCGTCTTCGGTCCGCCCGATCATCAGCCGCCGTTCCGCGTTGTTGAACAGATCGGTCAACACATGCGGCCCAAAGCGGCCCTGTTGTTTCTCGTCGGCCACCATCTGGATCAGGGCCAGTTGCTGCGCGTTCAAGCGCAGGGGCTGGAGCGACTCGGGGCCGAAACCGACCTCGGGATATACTTCGAGGAATCGCTCCGGATAAAAGGTGTCCCACTCGCCGTAGGCCCTGGTCAGCTTGATCAGGTCCCCGCGCCGTTGGCGGTCTTCGGGCGAGAGGAAATCCTCATCGATCCGATCGAGCAGTTCCAGCGCGGTCCGGTAGCGCAGGTCCATCAGCATCCCCCGCCCGCTGAGCAGGTCCTGGTAAGCGAACACGGCGCTGGGCCGGGTCGAGACGATCCGCCGCTTGGGGGCCTCGGCCGTTTCGCGCGCCGCGCCCAGGTAGACGATGTAGCGCAGCTCCTTGATCTTGTTATAAACGGCCGAGAGGACCGCGCCCGAGCCCATCACCTTGGTGCCGCCGGTATAGTTGATCGTGATTTGATCGGGGCGGTACCCGCGCGCGGCCAGGCACTGGATCAACACGTTTGTCTCCTTGAAAATCTCGTCCAGGTTGTTGGCGTCGGCGATCTGCACGATTTCGCCGCGGTCTTCGCCAAACCCCACCTGCTCGAGCAGCCGCCGGGCGTTGCCCATGCTTTCGCTCGAGGCGATCAGGACCAGATGGTCCGGCTTGAGCGAAGCCAGGTCGAACTTCAGCGCATCGAGCACGTTTCCCCACGGATCGCCGCGCAGGCCGATGGTCATGATAATCGCTTTGGCTTGATGTTCCATCGGGTCGATTCACCTGGCGACGTTCAACGCTGGGGTGGCATCGTCGGTCCCCATCCGTTTCGCGTCGATGTTGCGCCGGGGCAGCCTCAATAGCAAGGATTTCGGCCCCCCGCCCGTCCTCACCTTCGTGCTCGTGCTCGTGCTCGTGCTCGTGCTCGTAATCGACTCTTCCGACACGCGAACAGTATTTGAAGGGGACCTCTAAAAATTCGGTTTGCAGTCGTCCCTACGGGACTCCAATTCGTTATCGGTTTGATTTCCCGCCACTTGCGTGGCGGGCTGAAAGCAATCGTCCCTGCCGGGACTGAATTTTTAGAGGCACTCTGAAATCCAGACATTCTCTTTCCACCCCCAACCCCAAAGCCTCATTCCCCCTCGTTCACACCACCCTCAACGCGAACGATCTCCAAGAACGAGTCCGCGATCGCGAACTCACGCTCGCCTTCCTTGATCAGAAGCGGACAAAAAGGCAACACCCACGCCTCATAGGGCAAATCGGGCGCCAGCACATCAATTTCAACCACGCAAACCTGTCCACTTTTCATTCCCCGGGGCAGCAGACCGTGACGCCCGTCGTCCCAAATCACCGGCTTCCAGTGCCCGGTGCGATCGGGGTCCTTCCAATGGTAACCCAGCGCCAGACTTTCGCCCGGATACGGAGGCAAGAAGGTACGCGCATTGCGGACATGCAACCGAACGCGATGCACGGCCCCCGCGGTCCAGGTCGCGGGCCATTCCTTCTCGACCAGCTCGATCTCGATCTCGTCGGCCGAACTCAACCGCTTCATGGGGAGTTCCCGTCCGTCGCCCTCGATGTAGGCGTCGAGTTGAGCGCGGTTAATCATCAGGGGCGATTCATGGTCGAGTTGATAAAGCGCGCCGGCGTCAAAACGTTTGACCGGCGGGCGATTGAAGACCCAATCGGTCGAGGCAAACAGCCACGTCGGGTGGTCGGGATAGAGCGAATAAACCCGGCCATCCGACTTCGGCGTCAGCGACACCACGTGCCAGAAGGCGTTGGCGGGATGAAGATAGACGGAGGCGCCGCGATTGGCATAACCCACTTGGTTGGCCAGCGGGAGGGCCAGTTCGTCGCGCAGCACGATCAAGCGATCTTCGCGACCCAGTTCGCGCGAGACCGCGCGGGCGACTTCGACGTGAGGCCGGTTGACCCCATGAATCACGCCGCCGTGCACGGCGTACCAGGCCACGTTGAAACTAAAAAGAAGAACCGCGACGGCCCAAAGGTGTCGACGCGCGGCGCGGCCCGCCGTCAGAAAGAGCAGCAGCGAGACGCCCATCCCAGCCAGATAAACCCAATTCCACGGGCCGGGCGTGTTGTTCCAACGCATCAACATCAGTCCTCCGACCAGCGAAGGCGCGTTGGACGGCGTCCTCCAGGCGGACCAGTAAGTCACGAGCGAGCCAAACAGCAGGGCGAACAGAGCGACGTTGATTCGATTCACAAACATGCGCCCCGCGCCTGGGGCCCGCCTCACGAAATCCGGGATGAAAACTAGGAGAGCGACCAAAGCCAGCGGCAGGACAAAGAAATAATAACGCTCATAGACAAGGTTTATCCCCAACCCGCGCGCTCGGTGGCGCCCGATCACGAGCAACAACACCAATAGGGTCACGGTCGTCATCAGGACGAGCAGGATGCGCCGCCGATCCCGCAGGCGCCCGCGAACCCAATCGCCCCAGCCGACGGCAAGCAGCCAAGACGGCATGAATCCGACGGCGATGATCCACCCGCCCAGATTTAACGCAACGGCCTGCGCAAAAACCGGCCAACTAAATGACCGCGCCTCAGTCTGCATCTTGTAATAGAAGCCCATGAACCCCTGCATCGAATAGGGCTCGGGCCAAAGCTCCATCCCAGCCAGCGTCAGGCGCGGCGCCAACGCCAACGCCCAGCCCAGGGCCGTCACGGCGTGCATGCCGACGCGCCGAACGAAACGCGCCAGTCGATGGAACAGTGAATGTTCGTGATCCCTCCCTAGCCCGATCCCTTCGAAGGCCAGCACGGTCAGGGCGATCATGACCGGCAGCATCAGCCCATGCGGTTTGGCATGGAACGTCATGCCAATGGCCAGCCCCGCCCCCAGACAGCGCACGATCGAAGGGGCCAGGATCGCCCGATAGCCCAGCCACAGGGCCAGCATGGCCAGCGGAAAAAAGACGACCTCGGCCATCGTTCTGACGCAGAAGCCCATCGAGGGCAACAAGGCCGTCAGCCCGGCCGCCCAAAGGCTCCGCCGCCGGTCGAGAAGCTCGCGGGCCAAGCCATAAACCGGAAAGATCGTCAGTCCCATCACCATCGCGTTGACGGCGAGGATGAGATCGAAAGCCCTATCCCATGAAAAGTGGTTTAGAATCGGCGCTAAGATGAGCGGATACAGATAATTCGGCAGGGCCGTGTAGAACAGACCCATCCACGTCCCGTTCCCGCCCATCACCGTTCGGCCGGCTTCCACGTAGAGCCATTCATCGCTGTAAACGGTCATGCCCCGGACCGTTTGATTGAGAACCACCCGGATAAGCACGCTGATGAGGTAAAGGCAAAGCAACCAGCGCAGGCTGTTCATCGTCCGGAATTCGGTGGCATCGGCGGTGGCGCCCGCCGGTTGGTTCTTCGCGGAGACGTCGCTCATGGCACGGCCTGCCCGTCGGTCGGTCGGGTGCGCGAGGTCGACGCCGGCGACGGCCGGACTGCGATCCGGTGGCTTTCCCCCAGTTCATCGCGATCGGCGTAAATGCGCCGTCCGTTCGCGATCAAAAGGGGTTTGAGGGTCAGCAGCCAACTCTCGTCAGCCGATTCGGGGGCCATCACTTCGAGTTCGACCGTTATCGGCTCACCCATCTCGAATCCCTTCGGAAATAAAGCATGGCGCCCGTCATCCCATGGGATCCCCTCCCCGTTCGGGGTCAATTCGGGATTGCTCCAGTGGTAGCCGAGCGCCAGGCTCAAGTCGTTCCGCGAGAAGAACAGGGGGCGCTCGTTTTGGAGGAGAACCCGCACGGGATGGGCCTGTCCGGCCCTCCAGACCGCGGGCAGGCGCGTCTCGATGTAAACGAGTTCGAGCTGATCCAGATAGAGTTTCGGATCGATTTCGTCCAATAGCAGCGGGTTCTCACGATAAGCGGCTACCTGTGAGGGCAGCATGCGCAGGGGTTCCTCACCGCCCAGCCGGTAAAGACCGCATTCATCGACGGTCAGTTCGGGTTCGCGGTTAAAGATCCACTTGTTGGAGGCCAGCAACCAACTTCTCTCGGTATCATGGTAGGACTTGATCGTCCCGTCTTCTTGCAGGCTAAGCGGGCTTCCGTACCACACGTCGGCGTCGGGGGCGATCAAGACCGCCGTCCCCTGGCATGCATAACCCGCCTGGCGGGCGATCCCGACGTCGAGCCCATCGCGCAAAACCATGAGACGATCGCCCTTGGTCAGTAAACGGCCGACGTGTCGCGCGACGTCGTATTCCCGCCATGCGTGTCGAGAGATGATGCCGTCATGGGCGCCATACCAACCGACGTTATAAAACACGAAGAGCGCGGCCAACGCCCAGGCGTTTAGCCGGAGGCTCGCCCCGGCCAACAGAAACAGCGTCAACGAACTGAGGCCGCTCAACAGATAGACCGCGATCCAGCCGCGCGGCGTCTCGCCCAGACGGGCCAGCATCAACCCACCAGCGAATGAAGGTGTATCGCTGGTCAAGTGCCAGGCCGACAGATGGACGGTCAATAGGTAGAACAGCACGCCGATCACGGCCACCGTCAACCGATTGAAGATGGCGTGAAAGCGGGCCGGTTCCGCGGGCCGCGCGCGTGAGAAGTAAACGAAGAGATATGTGATGAGAAGTGGAAGGACGACAAAGAAAAACCGTTCCTTGACAATCAATCCTTCGCTCATCTTGACCACGTGACAGGCGCTGAGCCACAAGAAAACGAGGACGGATGTCAGGGTGAACAAGATACATGCGTTTTCGGCGCGGCCCGCCGTCCGTCCTCGTAAACAGTCCCTGACTCCAAGTGCCAACACCCACGCCGGCAAGAAACCCGCCGCGACGACCCATCCGCCGATATTATTCAAAGTGCCCTGCAGGAAAGGGGTCACGTCAAGGGGGACCTTGGCGAAACCAACCTTATGATAGAAGCCCAGAAAGCCTTCGGCGGACATCGGGTTACCCAGCCCTTCGAGCCACATCGCCGCCGCCGGCCGCGGCGAAATCCCGATCACCCATCCCAATGCCGTGAAAGCGTGAATGCCGACGCGTTTGCCGAAACGGACCAGGCACCGCGGGAGCGAGACGCCGCCGATCGCGCGCAACCCTCCGGATTCCAACAAGACCACCGTCAGCGCGATGATGATCGGAAGGGCCAGGGCCTGCGGTTTTGCATGAAACGCCAGCCCCGCCGCCAGCCCCGCCGACAAGCACCGTCCGATGGAGGGCCGGACGATCGCGCGCGCCGCCAACCACAAGGCCAGCACGAATAGTGGAAAGAAAACGTTTTCGGCCATTGTTTTCGCGCAGTAGCCCATCGCGGGCAGCAAGGCGACGAGCCCGGCGACCGCGAGGCTCTGGTGCCGACTGAGCCATTCACGCGCAAGGCCGTAGGCGGGAAAGACGACAAGGCTGATCATGATCGCGTTGATGGCGCGGACCAGCTCATGGGCATGTTCCCAACTCACATTGACGACCACGGGCGCAATCACAAGGGGATAGAGATAAGACGGGAGGCCGGTAAACGTTTGACTCCAGTACGTCCCCTGCATCCCAAGGATCGAACGCGCGGCCTCGACGTAGAGCCACTCGTTGGTATAGATCGTCATCCCCTGGACCATGAGGTTGAGGATGATCCGAATGAGCGCGCTCGCCAAATAGAGGCCGAGCAAACGGCGCGGGGCGCCGAGGCCGCTCAGCGTTTCGGACCCGACCGCGCGAGGCGCTTCGCACAGTATCACGTTATCGGAATCGAGGTTCATAACAGACATTGGGGCGCCGCCGCCGGCGAAGGGAACGGCCGCGAATGAGTTTTGCGTCCCCACATGGGGAAGGCATGTGATTGGCCGGGGGCACAACCCCCTTGGAAAACAGGTCGTATCCCTTACTGATTCGCGACCCATGCGAAAACGGCATCAATTCATTCCTCGACGCGAATCCAGTGCAATTGATCCAACTCTCCCCGAACCGTGAACTGGCGACTCCCAGCGGTAATGATCAGGGGCGAGAGCGTAAGCAGCCAGCGATCATCGGGCGCGTCGGGGGCCTCGACGTCCAGATCGATGGTAAAGGTCTCCTCGGTCATCAACTCGTTTTGAATCAGACCATGGCGGCCGTCGTCCCAAACGATCGCGTCCCAATTCCCGCCCTGCTCGGGTTTGCTCCAGTGGTATCCGAGGGCCAGTTGCCCAACGTACCCGCTAAGGAAAAAAAAGTTCTCGCTGCGCAGGCGAACCCGGATACGGTGAACCTCCCCCGCCTTCCAAACCTTCGGCAGCCGTGCCTCAACATAACTCAGGTCAAGCTGATCAAATAGAGCGGAAGGAGTGATCTCATCCGGCAGGCGCGGGTTCTCGCGATAGGCCGCCACTTGCGAGGGCATCATGCGCAGAGGTTTCCCGCCACCCATCCGATAGAGCCTACAACCTTCAAAAACCATTTCCGACTCCCGGTTGAATCTCCAATGGTGGGAGGCCAGCAGCCAACTGCGTTCGAGATCATAATAGGTAGCGACGGTCCCGTCTTCGCCGAGTTCGATCAGACTGGCGTACCAGAAGAGTGGGTCATGACGAAAATGTACGGTCGTCCCATGGTTCTGGTAGCCCGCCTGGCGCGCGACGGCCGGATCGAGCCCGTCGCGCAAAACAAGCAGTCGATCCTCTCGGGTCAGTCTGTGCGCGATTCGGCTCGCGATACTCATTTCGCGCTGGATTGCATGTTTAGTGTAACCGGCGTGCACCCCGTACCAGCCAATGTTGTAGGAGAGCAATAGGATGGTCAAACCGGCCACGAGCCGACGCAAGCGCATGCCGGCCCAAAGGAAAACCCCCAATGCCAGGGCGGGCGTGATGAGATACGCAAGGATCAACCCGCCGTTGATATGCCGCCACCCCAGCATCATCAGACCGCCCGCGAGCGAAGGCGTATTGCTGGGAAGAGTCCAGGGAGTTACGTGGATCGTCAGCACGAAGAACAGGAGCACCAAGACACCGACGGCGAAGCGCTGGGTGACCGAGAGAAGATCACGCGGGGCGGCCTGATCAACACCACACATGGTAACGAAGAAGGTGACGAAAGCCAGGGGTACCGCGACGAAGAAGTAGCGCTCATAGAGGTTCGGCACGTCCTCCGACAGCACGATGTGGCGACCGACCAACCACAACATGCTGACGGTGGCGATCGTCGTCATCACCAGCAACAGTCTCTCGCGTGGGTCCTTGACCCGACCGCCGAACAGCCGAACCAGACCCACGCCCAACGTCCACGCGGGCAGCACCCCGGTGGCAATCACCCAGGCACAGAAATTGTTGGCAAAAACGAGGACGAAGTACGCCAAGTCGAAGGAACTCTCATTGACGCCGATCCCGTAATAAAATCCAAGCAGGCTGCGGATACTGAACGGGTCGGCCCTCTGCTCGAGCAGGGCGGTCTGGGCCAAACGCGGGGCCACCGCCGCGAGCCAGCCCACGGCGGTGAGGCCATGCATGAGGAGCCGACGCGCGCCGCCACCCAGCCGCTCCGGAAGTGGCCGGCCGGCCTTGTCCTTGAATTCGAGAAGCTCGTATACGATGACCGTGGCCGCGATGATCATGGGAAGCAGCAGCCCCTGAGGCTTGGCGTGAAAAGTCAGCCCCGCGGCCAGGCCCGCCGCGAGACACCGCCCCGCCGTCGGCCGCTGGATCGCGCGGAACATGAGCCAGAACGCCAATATCACCAATGGAAAGAACGGATTCTCGGTCATCGTTTTCATGCAGTAGCCCATCGCCGGCATCAGCGCGACCAAAAGGGCCACGAGCAGGCTTTGGCGGCGTCCCAACAATTCGCGGGCAAGGCCATAGGAGGGGAAAATCGCCAGGCAGATCACCAGGGCGTTGATCGCCTGAATGAGCCCGAATGCCTTTTCCCACTCCAATGCCTTGAGCAGCGGCGCCATCAGCAACGGGTAGAGCCAGCCGGGCAGATAAGTTGGGACCTGACCCCAATAGGTTCCCTTCCATCCCAGCACGGAACGGGCGGCATCCATCTGAAGCCACTCGTCGGAGTAGACCGTCATCCCTTCCACGCTGCGGTTAAGCAGCGTGCGGATCAGCACGCTGATCAGATACAGCGAGAGCAGGCGGCGGAAGACCTGGGACGGCGTCAGGTCATCATGCCCCGGCGACGGATCGTTGGTCGTAAAAGATGAGTGAGCGTGCTCCACTTGTTTCATCGGCAACCACTGGTTGAAGGGGGAAGATCGCGCTGACTTCGGCAAGGCCGACGGGGACGGACCATGTTGGGAACGCCCCCCGCCAAAATCAAGCCCAAAGCCGGGCCATCAGGCGGCGGGGTCTGATTCAGTTTTGGGAGTAAACGCCGTTTCGATGAAGAAACCCCGTTCTGGTTGATGATCGGCTCTCGGCCCTCGTCATCGTAATCGGATCCATCATCACGTCTGGGCTCGATTTTGGCCCGAGAAGAAGACCGATTACGAGAACGAGGGGCCGGGCAACCCGCGGACAATGAGGATCGGCCCAATCGCCGGCTTAACGCTTCTGGGCTTCAACCGGGGGGCTCGGCGGGCCCACGACGTGCGCCTCGCCCGCGACGTGTCGGCGCCATTGCTCCGCGTCGATGCGCAAGGGCGGGTTCCCGCCCATGTAGTAAAGGTCGCTGACCGCAAATCGGGCATTGGGCGGGCGATTCAAGCGCCAGGGTCGGGCGCAAAGCAGCCAGGTGCGCTCCGCGTCGAACGGGGACACGAGTCCTCCCTCATCGGTCGTCTTGAGCGGACTGCCCCACCAGGGTTGGCCTGCCCGCGAGAAATAGACCGCGCGGCCGGGGTTACGGAAGGTCGCTTGCCAGACGTGACCCCTGGGCATGCCGTCGAGCAAGACGAGTAGCTCGTCCTCCGGGCCGAGCCGCTGGTCGATGGCCGCCGCGGTCTCGCGGTCGGCGTGGGCGATATCGCCCACGAGCCGGCGTTGCGCTCCATAAAACCCAATATTGAACGCGAGGAAAAGGCTCGCCAGGGCCGTCCAGCGCCAAGTCGATTTCGCTGGACCCCAAATAAAGCAGACCGCGCTGAACGTCAACACGGCGGCCATGAGCGCGGTCATCCACCTGGGGATCCAATCGGTTTGGGTGAAGAGCAACATCCCACTGAGCGAGGGGGCGTCGGTGGGCAGATACATATCGAGCCGCATCACGGCCAGGCAAGCCAGCACAACGGCGACGGCGGCCACATCAATGCGCAGCCATAATCCCAGTCGACGTCCCGCTTGAAACGGCTCACAGGCGATGAAGTGAATCAGGACGGGCGGCAGGACCACGAAGAAGTATCGTTCGTGCAGGCGCCACTGTTCATCATGGAGCAACGTATGGCGGGCTATCAGTCCGAGCATCAGCACGCTGACCGTGCCGCTCAGGATCGCCATCAGCCGCGGTCCGGGCGAGGCCCGCCGCCCACTGAGCACTGCGGGGATCGATCGCACCAGGCCCCAAGCCGGCAAAATCCCCGACGCCAACGCCCAACCCGCGAAGTACGCCAGCAGTGAAAGCATGAAGGCGCCCGTCTCCAACGGTCCGCCCTCCGCCAGCTCCATATAGTGGCCCACCACCACGCGGGGGCTCCAGGGATGCGTATGCTGCTCGAACCGCCACGCCAGAAACACCCGCGGGCTGAGCGCCAGCAGCCAGCCCAGCACCGTCAGCCAATGGCGTCCGATCGCCCGGCCGAAGTCGGCCCAGCGCCGCCGCCGCGTGTAAACGCCCCCGGCCCGACGCCTCAACCGGTCCGCCTCGAACAGAACAACGGTCGCCACGACCACCCCGGGCAGGATCAAACCATGCGGCTTGACGTGAAAAGCCAAACCGCACGCCAACCCCGCCAACAACCGCCGACGGGCCGTCGGCTGAATGACCGCCCGAAAGATCAACCAGATCGCGAGCGTGAAGACCGGCAAAAAGAGGCTCTCGGTCATGATCATGGCACTGTAACCGAGGCCCGGAAGGAGTGCCACGAGCGCCACCGCCGCCACCGCTGTCCGCCGCGTCCCCAGCTCGCGGGCCAGCCGATAGGCCGGGGCCAACGCCAGCGTCATGAGCAGACTATTGAGGGCCTGCGCCAGCGGATGGGCGAGACCCATCGGCAGGTTGACCACGAACGGTGAGATGATCAGCGGATAGAGCCAGCAGGGGAAATAAGTCGGCTGGTCGCCCCAGAGAAGCCCCCGGCCCCTTGGCAGCGAGCGGGCCATCTCCACATACTGGCACTCGTCGGTGAAGATCGCCGGGCCTTCAATCCAGCGGCTCAGCGCAAACCGGCTGAGCGCCGTAACCAAGACCAGGGCCGCGAGCCACAGGTTCGCCTGACGCCGGGTCAGGTCTGTTGTTTGCAAAGACCTCAAGTCACGAAACATGGGTAGGTTCGAAGGGAGGCGAGGATTGAAGCTGGAGCAAGGCGCGCGAGGACATCACTGTCGCGAGATCCCGGAGCGCAGCTTCCCCAGCAGAAGGCTCAGTTGCGCAAGGTCCTCGCTGGCCAGATTCCCCGTGATCATGTCAATCGCCTCAAAGTAGGCCTTTTCCGCCCGCGCCAGGAGTTTCCTTCCAAGCGGCGTCAGTTCAATCCGATTGACGCGCCGATCCCCGGCCTGTGAGCCGCGCCGCACCCACCCGGCCTGCTCCATGCGATCGACCAGGCCCGTCACGTTGGAGCGGTTGACCAGCAGCATCCGGCCCAGCTCACTCTGGCTGACCGCACCCTCGATGGTCTGATACCGCAGTAACATCAAGACGTTGAATTGTGCATCGGTCAGCCCAAAGGGACGCAACAGGCGGTCGCCTTCCTTGGTCAACAGGGCACCGGTCAGGACGATTTCGATGACGGCCTTGTGTCGTTCGTTCTCAATCGCGCGTGGCAGGTGAAGCTCATGTTCCAAATCCATGGAACCATCCAAACACTTGGTTTCCTTCGGGTCGATATTATTAACAGATAAACAATCCACACCCAATCCGAATCCAACCCCCCTTCCTCCCAAGCCAACACACCGCTTCCTCTGAAACCAGATACCTACCCCCGAAACCCGATAAAACGCCCCTCAGCTCCCCCGCCATTCTCCCAATCGCTGGCGTACGCGCGTCGGCAACGAACGCGGCCGGAAAGGGTCGTTCAGCGCGTTCCTAAACTCGCGCGCGAGCCGTTTGCGATGTCTGCCAAAGCCCTTGGCTTCGAGACCTTCTTCAAACTTGCGCATGATTTCGGTCAGTGGCGAGTTGAGCGTCACGGCAAGCCCCCCGTGGCTTTGCAACCCGAAATGAAGTCCACCAAGCGCCTGGTCCCAGCAACGCCGGGGTTGGAGCCAGCCGGGGAGGAGCCGATCAAGGAGCTCGGACACGTCGGTCGCGCTCGGACCGCATGCCATCGCCAGGCCCAAGCAGTGGAAGACCCGCATGTTGCGGAAGCGCCGAACTTCGCGCTCACCGATGGGGGAAACGACCCGCCATCCGAACCGCGGCAGTCTCGGATCCTCGACCCGACAGCGCTCCAGCAACTGTAAATATGACTCAAGCATCAGGATCACCTTGCGGCTGTGGCTCTGGGGCGTCTGGCGGTAGCGGCTCAAGCTGTCTCCAATCGAGACAAACCGCATCCCACAACGGGTCATTCGCACCCACAGGTCCCAATCCTCGCACAGGCCCGTACCCTCGACGGCGAGCCCCCCCACCTCGCGGACCGCTGCCCGGCGCACCATCACGGCCGCCAGCGCGCCGTAAGGGTTGTGGTCCAGAATCGCGGGCCATCCCAGGAGGCGGTCCTGCGGGAACGGGCGCAAGACCGTCATGCCGTCGGGGCCGACCAGCGCGGCGTTGGCCACGATCGCGTCGGGCTCCGGACGCCGGCGCGCGGCCTCGAGGCACCGCTCGAGCATGGTGGGTTCCAACAGGTCGTCGGCGTCGAGCAGGACCAGCCACTTGCCGGTGGCGCGCTCCAGCCCGTCTTGGCGGGCCTTGGATTGTCCCTGATTAGCCTGATCCAGATAGATGATTCGCTCGGGGTGGCGTTCGACGTAGCGGCGAGCGATGGGTCCGGTCTCGTCGGTCGAGCCGTCATTGATGATGATCAACTCAAAATCGCGATGGGTCTGGGCCAGGACCGAATCGACCGCATCGGCCAGGAAATGGCCATGTTCATAACAGGGCGTGATGATGCTGACCAGAGGCAAGGGTTCGGGTTCCAAGGTCCGGTGTCCAGGATGAAGCATGACCGGGCCGCCCCCCCGTCCTCAACCCAATTCGAGTCGCGGAAGCCCGCGCCCGAAGACGGCATGAGTGATGAGGGCGGGTTCTATGCGGGGAGGAAAATTCTCCCCCTTTTCCCGTTCGAATATTCTTGCCATGATAAATCGCCCCGTTTAAAGCGACCTATTAAAGCGGAGAGCATGGTGGACCCCCCACGGGGGGGGTATCCCCGCTCAACTCCTTATCCTTCGTTCGACGCAGTCAAATCTCGGAACGGTGTCATGGCCCTCGAACTAAGAATTGAAGAGGATAAATTGCCGGTTTTCTCCGCCGTGGCCACCAAGGCGCTCAATCTATTGAAAGAGGACAATGCGATAAATAAACTAATCCAGGACGTGATCCGCGAGGATCCCGCGCTAACCGAGCGCGTGCTGGGTATCGCCAATTCCCCGTTCTATGGTCAGGTCGCGGCCACCTCAATCTCCACCGCCGTCACCCGGCTGGGAATCAGGCAGTTGCGCAAGGTGATCCTCACGGCGGCCACCGGCCAGCTCTTTGATTCCGACGACGTTTATGTCAAGGGGCTTTGGCGGCACGCCCTGATGACGGCGATGACGGCCAATATCATTGCCGACAGTCTCCACCCCGAGATGGCTGAGTCGGCCTATGTTGCAGGCCTGTTGCACGACGTGGGCAAACTGGTCATCTACTCGCAACATCAGGAACCCTATCGCGAGGCGATCGATGAGGCCAAGGAGAAGGGCTTGCGCCTCCATCAGGTGGAGACCGCCAAATTCAAGTTTTTCGACCATATGAGCGTTGGTGGGCTGGCCGCGCGCAAGTGGGGACTCGATGATTCCATCGCCGAGGCCGCCCGCTTCCACCATGCGATCGAGGAGGAACTTCCCTCGGTCGTGGGTCATTCAAAGCTTGTCAGCCTGGCGAGCTTGGCCAGTATCCTCGCTAACAATATGGGCTACGGCCAGCCCTTTTGTGAGTTTGATGCAATGCTTGATTTCTTCTGCGTGGAACATTTGTCTCTGACCGCGGATCGTCTCGATCAATTGGCCGAAAAGGTCCAAGACAAACTGAAAGACCAGGAAGAAGGCGGGGGATAAGGTCTGACCTTGAAATCAAACCCAGTTGGTCGTATTTCGATGATCGACGTGCTTTACATAAAAAGTTCGACAAGACGCCGCCAGATAGAGCGGCGAGGCGGGGTTGGAGCGCGCCGGGCGGACGATGAGGCGGCGGCATGTGAGCCATTGGTATTGCTTCCGGTTCGCGCGCGCTTCTTCGAGCCCACTCTTGACTCCTCGTCTTCCTCTTCGTTCGATCCCCCGTCCAGGTATTTTTCCCGGTGCATCAACGTCTGCGTGATCTCCTTGACCAATGGGTCGCGCATCGCGGGGTTGGTCAAGGCATGCCGGCCCTGTTGCTCGATCCAGGTGTCTCCCAGTTGGTAGAGCGGCCGCGCCCCGCTCGGCTGAAGCTCGCAGAGGTGGGCGATCACGTTGGCGTACTGGATCAGCGTGCTCAGCTCTTTACATGATTCGGGCGCCTGCTCGGGGTCGTGATGGTGCCGAACGGTCTCCAGCATCTCCTCGGGCAGGTTCCATTGGTCGAGCTGCGTCGCCCCGATGGCCGCGTGACTGATACCCATCACTTCCATCTCGGCGGCGTACAGCGTCATTTCCCCGCCCCGCGCGAGGTTCGTGCACACGTCCAGCACGTGGGGCAGGTGGATCGCCAGGATCAGTTTCCCGATGTCGTGGAGTAGCCCGGCCATGTAGAGTTCGCCGGGCAGGGAGGTGACCAACAATTGTGGTTGGCCGAGCATGCGCGCCACCGTGGCGCAACGCCACGAGTAAAGCCAGAATGCATCGGGTGAGAAGGACTCGCTCTTGAGCGAATCGGGCGTCAACTGTTTCAACAAGCGATAGTTGAGAACGCCGATCGTCTCCTCCACTCCAACGAGCGAGACGGCGTGGTTCACGCTGCTGATCTTGCGTAGCGTGCCCATGTATGGCGAGTTGACCAACGAGAGGACGTGGGTCGCCATCGAGGGGTCTTTGCTGATCAACGCGACCAGATCCCGCGGCTCGATGTCGTCGATCGGCAGTCGGAGCATCCGCATCAGCTGCGAGGCGGTCTGGGACAACGGCGGCAGCTTCAGCTCATGGCTGACCAGCTCGATCACTTCGTCTTTACTGATGTTGAGCGGCTGGTTCATCCCTGCTCCGGTTACGGGGAAGAGTGGCCCCGGGGGGGGCGCCAAGCCAAAGAGGCTCGCGTCGAGCAGGTATGAGGTATCCCCACTTGAGCGGCCAAGCGCACCACCAAAATGCTTATCGGCCATGGGCCGCCGAAGTTTAAGGATGATCTGATAATTGGGATTGGGGAATCAGCCCGAAGACGGCGACGTCGATTAAGCGGTGTCGATTCTTACCGGCTCCCGCGCGGAATCGTCCGCGGCATCAAACTCTCGAATCAGTTCGCTCATGCGCTCGATGACCCGGTCGAACGGAACCAGGCTATCGATCAACTCGCCGCGACGATAAATCTTGGCCGTCGTGCCGCCGGCGACCACGCCCAGGTCGGCTTCAGCGGCCTCGCCGGGGCCGTTGACGTAGCAACCCATCACCGACAGCTTGAGCGGCCGGGTCAGGTGGCTGTTGAGCGCCTCCAGCTCCAGCGCGATCCGTGTGGTGTCGAACCCCTGGTCCTCGCGCCCGCAGGTGGGGCAGCTGACCACCTCAACCCCATGGCGGCGCAGTCCCAGCGCCTGGAGGATCTTGAAGCCGGTCCGCACTTCCTCGATCTTCTCGGGCGTGACGCGCGCGGCGATCGAGACGCGAATCGTATCGCCGATCCCATCCAGCAGCAGGGCCCCGATGCCCAGCGAGGACTTGATGTTGCTATTGTCCTTGGTCCCGGCCTCGGTCACGCCCAAATGCAGCGGATAGTCGCAGGCCGCGGCCAGCAGCCGGTAGGCCCGCACCATCAGCGGGACCTTCGACGATTTGACCGAGATGATGATCCGCTCGAAGCCCAGTCCCTCAAGAATCTCGACGTTGCGCAGGGCCGAATCGACCAGCGCCTCGGCGGGATAGCCCGTCTCGGGCGGGATCATCACGTTGCCCAGGATCCGCGCCCCGTACTTGAGGCCGATCTCCCGTTCGAGCGACCCTTGATTCACGCCGATCCGGATCGGCAAGTCGAACTCGTTGGCGCGGGCGACGACTTTCCTGACGTTCTCGATCGAGCCGATGTTGCCGGGATTGATGCGAATCTTGTCGACGCAGGGGGCCGCCTCCAGCGCCAAGCGGTGGTTATAGTGGATGTCGGCGACTAGCGGCGCGGCGGCGCGGCGGCGAATCTCGGGCAGTGCCCGGGCCGCCTTCGTGGTGTCCACGGTAATCCGGACGATTTCGCACCCGGCCTCGGCCAGCGCGTTGATCTGGGCGACCGTCGCGTCGGCGTCGGCCGTGTCGGTCGTCGTCATCGACTGGACGCGGATGGGTTGGTCGCCCCCGATCACGAACGGTCCGACCTTGACCTCACGAGTCGGGCGCCGCGGCTGGGGGAGGGTCTCGGAAGTCATGGGCCGATCGGCCCAGCCCACGGCTGTTGGATTCATCAACTTCGCGCCATTCCCCACTGACTAACTCGACCGGCATGCTATCGACCTGCATCCCCTCATCGCCGGTCGGATGGACTCCCCATCCTACCGGAAATCCGACCCGATGCACCCCAAAATTGTTGAACCGCTCCCCGAGAGGCGCATCCCAAGGTTCCATGAGATGCGCCCCACCGCGCCTCAGGCGCTTCGGCGCTCGTTCGGGGGCCCTTGTGGCGGGGTGGTTTTGGCAAATCCTTTTGCCAATGGGTTGGCGATCCAGGTAGAAGGATGTGCGCGAGATCGTTCCGGCATCCCCTTGGACCAGAACTCATGGCTATCCAGGGGCGAAAGCCGGATTCCGGGAGGAGCGTGAGATGGACGTGAAGAAGGTCTTGGTGACCGGCATGAGCGGGCTGATCGGCGGGGCGTTGCGCCGGCGGATCGAGGGCCGTTTCGAACTGGTCGCGCTCAATCGCCGCGACGTGCCGGGGGTGGAATGCCACCGCGCCGATATCGGCGACCTCGACGCGATCGCCCCGGCGTTCGAGGGCGTCGACGTGGTCGTCCACCTGGCGGCCCTGGCCAGCCTGGAGATCTCGTTCGAGGATAACCTGCGCCACAACGTCGTCGGGACCTACAACGTGTTTGAAGCGGCGCGCCGGGCGGGGGTGCGGCGGGTCGTTTTCGCCAGCAGCGGGGCGGTGGTCACCGGCTGGGAAGGCGTCGCCCCCTACGACGCCATCACCCAGCGGTGCCATGACGACGTTCCCGCCGACTGGCCCAAGATCACGCGCGAATCCCCGATCTGGCCGGTCGAGCTCTACGGCTGCGCCAAGGTCTGGGGCGAGGCCCTGGCGCGCCACTACTGCGACGCCCACGGCATGTCGATGATCTGCCTGCGCATCGGCCGGGTCACCCCCGAGGACCGCCCCCGCGCCCCGCGCGACCACAGCGTCTGGTGCAGCCAACGCGACATTGCCCAGATCATCGAAAAATCCATCCTCGCCCCCGAAGACCTACGGTTCGACATCTTCTACGGCGTCTCCAACAACAAATGGACCTACCGCGACATCGACCACGCCCGCCAGGTCCTCGGCTACGCGCCCGAGGATTCGGTGGATGAGTTTGAATGAGGAAATATTTGCCCCAATGCCAGGAGGCAGGTACAATACATCCTATTTCAAAATAATCTTAGACACGCTTAACATGTGTGAAGGGGAAGGTTTACTTGTGGATTTGATTGTCTCAAACAAGTTCCCCATTCCATCTCGTACATATCCAAAGGCAAATCTGCACCAAATACTGGAAACCTATGGACTAAGGGTCTGGTATCAAGATGGCTAAGCTCAGAAAATACTGGTTGATTCGGGGATACTCCACAACTGGGAACAAAAGCATGGGGCCGATTTTTAGGGAGAAGAGGCCTTTGGGTTGCTATTCAGATCGTCAGATGTGTGAGACCTTGCGCGCATTGACTGCGAAGGCGGGCCTGGAGCTCGTCGAAATCTTGAACGCCTACTCTCGGAAGAATACCCGCAGACACCTCACCATTTTAGAAATCCACCGATCACCAAGACCTCCATATAGTTTGAGCTGCGGTCTCAATCCCTATTTCGTGGCCACAGTCATTGAGGAGTGACATAAACATTTCTTGCTCGAAAGGCCTATGATTAGACACACCCCGAGGGTTGATGATTCCATCCCTGTGAGTCTTTACGGAAACAGCGTGGTTCAAATCGCCCCGGACGCCCCGCACGCCGCGAGGACTTTTTCGATCAGGTGGGTGGAGGATTGGGCTTCGGTGGGGGCGATCGTGAGGACCTGGGCACCCCAGGACTCGGCCTCGCGGCGGCCGACGACGCCTTCGATCGTGTAGTTACCGCCCTTGACGAGCACCTCGGGCTTGAGGGCTTGGAGCAGGGGGATGGGGGTGTCCTCGTCGAACCAGGTGACGTAATCGACGCAGGCGAGGCCGGCCAAGAGTTCGAGCCGCTCCTGGAGTTTGAGGATCGGGCGCTCGGGGCCTTTGAGCCGGGTGAGCGAGGCGTCGTCGTTGGTAGCCACGACCAGCGTGTCGCCCAGTCCGCGCGCGGCCCACAGGTATCGCAGATGCCCGACGTGCAGCAGGTCGAAGCAGCCGTTGGTGAAAACGACGCGCAACACGGGGACATCGCAGCGTCGCGCCTCGAGCAGCTCGGTCAACTCATCGCGGGGATAGATTTTTTTTCGCATGTCAGGTCGGCTGGGAATCAGGGTTTCGGCGGGTCGGCTTGGTCTTGCGACTTGGGCGCGGGCTGCGGGGGTGCCTCCCGGGGCGTCGCCTCGGGTTGTTTCGCCGGGGCGGGCTTGGGGGGTTCCTGGCTGCCGGAGGGCGTGTCGAACTCGGGCAGGCGCATCATGATCGACGTGGTCTCCGGCCGCGACTTTCTGGGCCCTTCGTTCTCCTCGTCCTCCTCGCCTAGGGCGGCCTGAACGGTGACTGGCGGTTCGCGTCTCTCGCGCAACGGCGTGCGAGGGTCGACCGGCCGGGCGGGCGCCTGGCGCGGTTGGGGACTGAGCGGCGCGCGGGTGGGCGGCTCGGGCTTGGGACGGGGCCGGGCGGAGGAACCGGGCCGTCTCTTCATGCTCTTCTCATCTATCCCCAACACGATCTTGATATCGCCGACCTTCTCGATGCCCATGATCTGGACCAACCCATCCCGGATGGACGACTCCAACTCGGTCTGGATCGAATGCAGGGCGGCGATCGGCTCCACGTTGACCATGGCGTCAACGCCAACCCCTTTGCGGCCCGACTGGTGAACGTCGATCTTGCCGTGCGAGACGACGGCGGGGTGGGTGTCGAGCTGGGTCCGCACGAAGCGCTGCAACGTGGCGGGGTGGAGCAAGATCAGGCCGCCCGAGCGGCTCTGCACCTTGATCGCCTCCGAGGAACTCTTCCAGATCAACCACGTCGCCGTCAGGTACGCGATGGGGAGGGCAAGGGCGAGCGTCGCGTAGAGCCGTTGCAGGAACCGTGAATCGGACCGCAGAGCTTCGGGCAGCCAGCCCCAAAAGGGGTGGGCGGGCAATCCCAACAGGTTCCCAAAGAGCACGTCGAGCGATCCCAGGATCACGATCAACAGAATGAGCGCCAGACTGATCAGTCGAATTAGTTTCATGGTCCCCCCCGCGGACGCTCCGGTTCACTCGCGCGCCGCACGCCGCTCATGATCCGTCGTCGGATTGGGTCAAGTCCTTGGCGTAGGCCATGCGGCGCGGCTTGTCGCCCAGTACAATGCCGCTGATCTTCACGTCGACGTGACCCACGCGCTTGCCGGTCATCCCCTCGACGGCGTTCTTGACGGTGCGTTGGAGCTGATGGGCGGCCTTGTAGACGTCCACACCGTATTCCACGTTGACTTCCAGGTCGACCGTCACACAGTTCTTTTCCTCGTCGGTGTTGATGCTGATCCCCTTCTTCATGCCCTTGCTGCCCCAGACTTCGGCCAGCGAGGAGCCCCCGGCGATGCTGACGATGCCATCGACCTCGACGGCGGCCAGCGAGGCGATCGTGGCGATCACGTCGGTGGCGATATCGATGGAACCCAGGTCTTCCTGGACCGTCATGACTTGCGGCTCTCCCGATCTGAGTTTGCGCGGGACGGGGATCAAATGTGCTTACCCACGAGGACCATCATGGCATAGTCGTCCTGAGAATTGAAGCGCGGAATACTCCTTGGGGCGGGTAGGCGGATTGTGTTGGTTCAATAGACGCCGGCGTAGCCAGCGTTCGGGGGGTGGCGAATCACCGCAGGACCTCTTTCTTTGCATTCCGCTGTTTGTGTTCGATCTGCTTGGAACCGCTGGCGGGCGGCGGCTCCAGGGTCGTGGTCGTCGCGGATGATTCCGGTTGGGATTCTTGCTCAACCCCATACGCGGTTTCGACGGGGACCGGTGGCGTTTCAAGGGGACCGGTTGTGGGTTCGGTGCTCACGACGGGAGGGGAAACCGTGTCGGTCGACGGCCGGATTTCCGCTGGCGGCGTCTGGAGCGTCTCTGTGGTCGCCGGAGCGGTTGGGGTGGGGGAAGCCTCGCGGAGTGTATCGGTCGATGGCCCGGACGCCGGTGGGGGCGTCTCGACGGTCTCTGGTGGCGGGACCACTTCGCCGGCCGGAATGAATCTCAAGTAATGCCCGGCGAGCAGGCGGTCCGCGTCGCGATCTCGAGCCAGGTCCAAGCGGATTTCAGTCAGCCGGGGCGCGTCAATCGAGATGAAGGAGTTCTCTTCGTGGGCCGGCAGCAGGTTGACGGGCCGATCGGGCAGGGGTCCACCCACCCAGGTGTGCGCCCCCCGTTCCAGGACGCGTCCGCGCTGCTCGCCCGGCATCATCACGGGGATCCACTTGCCGTCTTCCCAAACTTTCGGAAGCGGCCCCGGCTTGAACCAGATTCCGAGCACCATCCGCGAAAAGGGATGGACGTATAAACCCAGCTCATCGGTCTGGCCCGGTTCATTCTGCTTGAGAGACCACAGCACCTGCCACTGATCGGCCGCGAAGCCGTACAGGGCCCGCGGCGTCAGGCTCAGCAGCCTGCGGCCGTGGGGGTCATAAACCAGATTGGTGGCTCGTCCGAAGACAACCTCCGCGCCTTGGGGCTCGATGCGACGCCACTGCGTTCCATTCCAGCGCCAAACGAACGGATTCGGCGCCATGGTTTGAATCGTTTGGCCCTCGGCTTCTTCACGGACGGCCATTCTGCCGCCGACGAGATAAAGGCAATTTTGCGCCGGAGCGGCCTCGAGCCGGGCCCCCTCGATAAACGGCATCGGCAGGTCCGAGACTTGCCATTGCTCGGGCCTGAGCGCCGCAATACGCGCCATGAAGCCCCGCGCGGGCACCTCGCGGTAGGCGTCCCGGCCCGGCCCCCCGGCGCTGTTCTCGACGTCGATCCGCTCGCCCATCACGCCGCACCAGCCGACCACGATGACCTCGGCCGGGTCTCCCCAGATCACGGGATCGCACAGATAGGCCCTCGTATCAGGCGACCATTCGACCTGAGGCAACTCGCGCAATGTCAACAGGGGTGAGCGGAACCACTGGAGTTTCTGATTGGCGTCTTCCCGATATTCATATCGCAGCAATCCGGGCTCCGGGTAGTCCCACGTCAGGTACCGGCCGCGCCCTTCCAGCGTGAGCGTGCTCGAGGGGTAGCCGATCGAAGGATACAGATCGTAAGGCGGGCGCCTCCACTCCACCTCGGGTCCCTTGAAATTCCAGAACCGGTGCGTCCGCTCGATAACGTGGATCGCCTTGGTCGGTTGGGTAGTCGCTTGATCGTAGCCCGGAGGGACGAATGGCCGCCGCTCGGTGTGAACGCCCAATCCGGCCACCGACGGCACCACCACGCCGCCCCAACGCGGGACGTATGCGGCGGCGCGCGGCCGCAACGTCGACAGTCGCGGAGGCAAGTCCACGACTTCGATTTCCGACTGGGGGATGGTCAACTCGCCGTGTTCGCCCCTGAGCTGAATCGCCAGTGCCCCTTCCCCGCCGAGGTCGGGATTGAAGAGCGTGGAGCCGGTTTCCTGCTCGAGCGTGAGATCCGTAATGCGACCCCACCCGCGCCAAATCCCCTCATCCTCCCAATTGATCTTAACGTCGGCGGTCCAGTTGAGGGCCTCGGGCTGGGTCAGGGTGGTCTCGTCATCGACATTCAGCGGAACCAGTTGAAATCGGTCGCGACCCATCCCGCCGCCGGCCCAGACCAAGACGAGCTGGTCGACCTCGGGCAGATGGAAGGCCATTTCCAACTGTTCGGGGGCGACTTGCCATCGCCGCCTCCATGATCCGTCGCGCCGCAGCCAAATTTCCCCGTCGCGAGTGATCAAAACCACGCGGGTGCCCAGGTCGCCGCCCAGCAGCCAACGGGTCTTGGCGAAATCAAGGGCGCGCGCCGGGGCCGTCTCGGTTTGCGTTGTCGGTTGATCATCCGGCCCACTGGGCGCCTTCTCGACCCGGCTTTGGATCGGATGCGGCGTTGTCAGTCGTTCCCAGCCCTGAGGCCGCAGCCGCCATGCCTCGGAGGCCGGGTCCGGTCCGATGATCCCCCCCGCGAAGACCCACTGTTGATCATCCCCGACAAACAGGCGCGCGGCATCGCGGCGCGCGGGGGGTGCCCCCGCGATCGGCTCCGGGCACCAGTAGCCGTCACGCCAATACCATAACTGAACCGTTTCCGCCCCATTGTGCGGCGCCGTGACCAACAATTCCAGACGGCGCTTGGACCGGTTCCAGGCGGCGTCCCACCCTGCCTCGGGCAGCGACTCGGTCAGCGTCCGGCCAGGAGCCATGAACCACTTGGCCAAGGTGTCGAAGTGGTAGACCCGCCCGTAGCGATCGACGGCGCTGAAGGCATAGGAGACTTCGGGATCGGGATCGGCCATTTTGGGGGCCGATCGCGGGTCGATCACGACGATCCGTCCCTGGTCGAATAGATGGGGGAGCGTCGGGGAGAAGGGTTTGGAATCGAGAACGTAGGCCGCGGGCGACGGCCGTTCTTGGTTGGGGTCGCTGGCCGGTGTCGAGGGACCGGTGACCGGGTCGAGCTTCTGAGTCGGCTCATTCGCTTCCCGACAGGCCGACGCCAATACCACAAGCCACAGGCAGCAGATGAACGAAGATAGTCGAGAGACGCCCCGCCGGACGGGCACCGGATGTGTATTGATCAACATGCGCTTGAGGGAATCTCTAAGAATTGGCTCGTGCTCGAATTCATTCGTCCCTGACGAGACTTCATGTCCCATTATGCTCGCATTCCCGCCACTTTCGTGGCGGGCTGAAAGCATCCGTTCCTCAGGGACTGAGTTTTTAAGAGGTTCCCTTGAGATTTTCCCGACGGATCAACCGGTAACATCCACACATCCTGTTATTGAGTAAACTTTACAAGAGGGTCGGTGTCCACGGAATCTTGGGCCAGCGTCCCGTCCTTGAACCTCGCCATGCGATTCGCTATAAGTAACTCAGACCTGATGCCCTACAGGAGAATCCATATGAAATGGCGGTTGAGGCGTCTCGTTGACGCATTAGTTGCGGGACTGTTCCTGGTCCTGCCGGCGGCGCGGGCGCATGCGACGTCCGTCGGCCTTGCGGGGCATGGCGGCCAAACCATCAGCGTGGAGCAACTCGATGGCAGAATAAGGGTGGAGCTGGATGGCGAACTTTTTACCGAATACATCTACGCCGACACGCCCCGACCCATTCTCTACCCCGTCATCGGGCCGCACGGCCTGCCCATGACGCGCAATTACCCGATGAAGCCGGGCGTCGCGGGCGAGGCCGAGGACCATCCCCATCACCGTTCGCTGTGGTTCACCCACGGCGACATCAACGGGGTCAGTTTCTGGCACGAAGGCCCCGACGCGGGAAAGATCGTCCACGCTGATTTGGTCGAGGCCCGCGGCGGGAAGGGCCAGGGAGTAATCCGCGCGCGCAACCGGTGGATCGACTCCGAAGGGCGCGTGCGCTGCACCGAGAGCCGCACGATCACCTTTCGTTCGGGGCCGGGCGGTCGCGCGATCGACATCAAGATCACAGTCCACGCCAGCGAGGGCGACCTGACCTTCGGCGACACCAAGGAAGGCTCGATGGCCATCCGCACGCACCCCAATCTGAGGCTGAGCAACGATCCCGAACGCGGGGTGACGACGGCGGACGGCCAGGCGATCAACAGCGAAGGGATCAGCGGCAAGGCCGTCTGGGGCAAACGCGCCGCCTGGGTGGACTACTGGGGCCCGATCGAGGGCAAGACCGTCGGCGTGGCGATTTTCGACCATCCCTCGAACCCGCGCCATCCCACCTGGTGGCACGCCCGCGAATACGGGCTGATCGCGGCCAACCCGTTTGGCGTCCACGACTTCGAGAACAAACCCGAGAGCGAGGGAGCCATGACGATCAAAGCGGGAGACAGCGTCACCTTCCTGTACCGGTTTTTCTTTCATGAAGGCGACTCGAAACAGGCGCGCATCGCGGAGCGTTATGGAGAGTTCTCGTCCACGGGGATGCCCGAAGATTAGGCGGATTCTCCTCCTTCCGAGCAGGAGAGGGGCTGAGAAGGGAATAGATCGCATGAAACGCAGACGTTTTCTAGAAGGCTCGCTGGTCGCGGGGGGCGCGATGATGTTGCCGGGGTGCGCGGCCGTGACGCGTCCGTTCTCCCGCGTCTGGGGGGCCGGCGGGGACGTTCGCGTGGCCGTGGCGGGTGTGCGCGGCAAGGGCAAGCATCACGTTCAGATGCTGCGCGAGATCCCGGGGGTGCGGGTGGTGGCGCTGTGCGACCCCGACGAGGAAGTCCTGGCCGAGCGCGTCCAGACCTTCGCCGAGACCAACGAGAAGGTCGATACCTATCAAGACGTTCGCCACGTCCTCGACCGCTCCGACGTCGACGCCATCACGATCGCGACGCCCAATCACTGGCACTCTCTGATTGCGATTTGGGCCTGTCAAGCGGGCAAGGACGTTTACGTCGAGAAGCCCGTCTCGCATAACGTCTGGGAGGGCCGCAAGCTGGTCGAAGCCGCTCGCAAGCATGACCGGATCGTCCAGACCGGCATCCAGTGGCGCTCCGATCGGGGCTGCGCCGAGACGATCCAATACATCCGAGAGGGCAATCTGGGTCGCATTCTGTGGGCGCACGGGTTGTGCTTCAAGCCGCGTCCCAGCATCGGCAAGGTCGGCGAACCGACCCGGCTGCCCGATTCGATCAATTACAACCTATGGACCGGCCCCGCGCCTCTGGAGCCCCTGATGCGCGAGCGGCTCCATTATGATTGGCACTGGGTGTGGCCCACCGGCAACGGCGATATCGGTAACCAGGGCGTCCACGAGATGGACGTCTGCCGCTGGATGTTGGGCCAAGAGGGATTGCCGCCGAGGGTGATGAGCGTTGGGGGGCGGTTCGGTTATGACGACGATGGGACAACCGCCAACACGCAGCTCACCATTCTCGATTATGACTCCGCCCCGCTCCTGTTCGAGGTCCGCGGCCTGCCGCGCCAGGCCGGCGGCGACCAGATGGACCATTATCGCCAGATCCGCGTCGGCGTGGTGATCCAGTGCGAGGAGGGTTACTTTGCGGGCGGCAACGGCGGCGGATGGGTCTACGACAATGAGGGAAACAGGATCAAGCAATTCAAGGCGGGCGGCGCCGAGACACACATGGCCAATTTCATCGACGCGGTGCGCAGCCGTCGCGCCGCGGACCTCAAGGCGGACGTCCTCAAGGGCCACATCAGCAGCGCGCTCTGCCACCTGGGAAATATCTCATACCGGATCGGCACCGAATCCTCGCCCGAAGCCATCCTCGAGGCGGTCCGGGGCGAGTCTGAAGCCGTCGAGACCTTCGAACGCATCCAGGAACATTTGGGGGCCAACGGCGTGGACTCGCGCCGGACGCCGCCGGTGCTCGGCCCCTGGCTCAAGCTGGATCCCGCGTGCGAGCGGTTCGTCGGGGGTGAAGGCTTCGAGCAGGCCAACGACCTTCTCTCGCGCAAGTATCGCGAGCCGTTCATCGTCCCCGAGCAAGTCTAGCCCTCGAAATTCATGTGGGCCCCCGAGACGGGGATGGTCGTCATTGCCCGCCTATCAGGTGGAACCGGTCCGCTTGGTTTCCCTGCTCATTGCCGATTCCACGATCCTGGACAGATTCGCCAACTTATAAGGCTTCTGGATGAAGTCAACCACCCCCTCGCGAATCAATCGATGCGCGATCTCGTCGTTCACGTATCCGGTCGAAAGGATGGCGATGACCTCCGGATTGATCTTGCGCATGGCCAAGAAAGCGTCGCGCCCGGACATGCCCGGCATCACCATGTCCAGGACCACGAGTTGAATCTGATGTCCCAGGACCTGGTATATCTCGACGGCCTTTTTCCCGTCCTCGGCGGTGATGACCTTATACCCCAGCCGCTTGAGCAGCATCGAAGCCAGATTTCGAATCATCTCCTCGTCGTCGGCCAGCAAGATACACCCGCTGCCCTGGACCAACTCCGATTCCTCAGACTGCGTCAGCGCATCGGCGGCCTCGCGGACCAGCGGCAGGTAAACATGCAACGCGGCCCCTTGCCCCGGCTGGCCCTCGGCCCGAATCTCGCCGCCGTGATTGCGGATGATCCCGTAAGCAACTGACAATCCCATTCCCCTGCCGCTTGCCCGTTCCTTGGTTGTGAAAAATGGCTCGAAGACGCGGTCGATGATCTCGCGCGGGATTCCACGGCCGGTGTCTTCAACCGATGAGACGAGGTATTCGCCGGGGTCCAGCACCGAGCCGGTGACCAAGTTCTCCCGCTTCAGATCGGCGACTTGCGTCGAGATGGTCATGGTTCCGCCGCCGGGCATGGCTTCCCGGGCGTTCAAGTCCAGGTTGAACAACACCTGCTGGAGCTGGCCGGGGTCGCCTTCGACAAAGGCTTGCGGTGCCTCCAGACTCAAGGTGAGCTGGATGCTGCTTGCGATCCCGCACTTCAGCAGGACGATGAACTCCTTGATCAGGACGTGCATGTCGAACTGAAGTGTCTCGCGTTCGCCCCCGCGTTCGCCCCCGCGCGCGAAGCCGAGCAGTTGCCGGGTCAGGGCCGCGGCGCGCTCCGAGGCTTCCCGGATCGTCCGGACCGATTCCATCAGCGGATCGTCGGCGCTCAGTTCGCTCTCGGCGAGCGACGAGTAACCGATGATTCCGGTCATCAGGTTATTGAAATCATGCGCGATGCCACCCCCCAGCAATCCCAGGGCCTCCATCTTCTGGGTCTGGTGAACATGGGATTCCATCGCCGTTTGCCGCGAGGCATCCCTGAATTGACAAAAAATGGCGTCGGGCGCGCCGTCGGCCGTGCGCGTGGCAACGGTTCCCTCCAGCTCGGTGCACCGCCAGCTCCCGTCGGCCGCGAGCAGGCGCAGACATGTGTGGACCACCTCACCATCGCTCAATTTGCTCAGCTTGGCGTGGCGCGCTTCCTGGAGCGGAAGGTCCTCGGAAAAAATCAGCTCACATTGGAAGCTGCTCCCCGATATTCGCCGGCCCTTTCCGATCGGATAACCCAATCGATCGAGAAGCTTGATGTGCAAGGGTGATTTCCATGGGTTTTTTTCAGAGGATGAAAAACGGCCTGTAGGTTACGGGCGGCGTTGACTTGATCCATGAATGTCTTGAGTGATTCACCCTGACCGATGTCCAAGACAGCTTGATGATCTTCCATGCGGTGATACACCTTACGATGGGCTGGATCAATTTGGTTCCGTCATGGGCGCCGGCGATTTGCCGCAAATGAGGGGAGGGAACGCGCGATTCTAATGGATGGTCGTGAGCCCCGCGCGGATGGCGTACTTGGTCATCTCGGCGACGCCGTGGACGCCCAGCTTTTTCATAATGTGCTGGCGCTGGGTTTGAACGGTTTTGATGCTGACGTGCCGCGAAGAGGCGATCTCGCGGGTCGATTTGCCCTCGGAATAATACTGAAGCACCTCGCGCTCGACGGTTGAAAGCGAGCGAAACGCGGCCTCCTCGCCCGAACGGTTGGGGTCGAGGACATAGCCCAGCGCCAGTCCGGCAATCTCCGGGCTCAGGTAGGTCTTGCCATCGCCCACGGCCCGCACGGCCGCTACAAGCTCCTCAAACGCGCAGTCCTTGAAAACGTGACCGCTGGCCCCCGCCTTGAGCATTTCGATGATAAAGTGCTTCTCGGTGTGCGCGGACAGGCCGATGACCTTGACCTCGGGCCGCATCTGCTTGACCATCCGCGTGGCGTCGATTCCGTTCAGATTGCTCATCTCGACGTCCATGATGACCACGTCCATCGGCGTGGTTTCGATCAGAGCCAGCCCCGCACGCCCGTCATACGCCTGGCCGACGACTTCAACGTCCTCCTGCCGGCTCAACAGGGCCTTCAACCCGTCACAAACGATCTTGTGATCATCGATAATGGCGACTTTGTAAGTCATGCCGCTCCCCCTTTCAGGGGGCCGGGACAACCGGCAAGAGCCCAGCACCCGAGAGAGACTCGGGTACCCAACGCGAACTGCCAAGTTTGTGGAAACGACCAGTCTGAGGTTCCTCAGCTCATCCCCAAGGCGGGACAGGGACGTTCAGACGACAACGACCCCATGATTCACTTTACGCCTTAACCGAGCCTATGCAACGAAAGAGTGGCCGACCACGTAAAAAAAATCGATGTCTGACTTGACAACAAGTGAGGACGGGTAATCCGGATCGCCTCGGTCTCCCCCGCCTCACGTGTTCAGGGTTGCTTGCGATGCCACGCCGCCCGATTGGAGCAGTGGGCAGCGAGTTTCAACAAGCGGGATCACTCTCGGTCAACGGGCTTGTCCGACCAAAAGAGAGCCGGCGCCAACCACGCGGTGAGGAATGAAACCAACAACATCCCGCCCAGTAATAGGAATCCCCATTGGCCCACGTTTAACCAATAAGCCGTCAGGCCGGAGGCCAGGAAGATCAACGCCGCGACGAGATTGACGATGTAAAATGCCTTGGACAGGCGAAGCCCTTTGGGTAGGAAACGGTGGTCGGCCCAAGTATTGGCCATGCAGAAGATGCCGCACAGGATCACGCCCGAGATGAGGCCAATCGGCGTCCACAATTGGATGTGGCTGGCGTCCCAGGCTTCATTCAGTTCCCTGGCCCAGGTCACGAGGATCGCTCCTCCGATCGCCACGCCGATCACCGTGAGGCGAACCTTTCGGACCGGGAGGCGGTCGCGCCAGCGCGTCCCGGTATTGAGCAGCTCGAAGACCAATCGATAGTTCATCTCCGGCCCGCCGTAGAGGGACCCGAAGAACGCGGCGAACACGGCGAGCTTATAAAGCGGCTCCAGCAGCGGAGACAGGGCCGTCAAGAAAGCCGCTTGGTGTTGCAGCAAATCGTTCCCCTCGATGACGATCTTTTCCGGGTGCAGGATTACGGCGCCGAGGATGCAAAAAGCGCAGGCTATGACGACCACCACCGCAAAACTAACCAGGGTATCGATCTGCGCCGCGCGAAGCCAAAGCCGCGCGCGATGGTCTTTGTGGGCCGCCGTCTCCTCCAGTTCGCCATCGGTGGCCACGCTCAAATGACATCGGCCCCATTTCTTGTCTCGCAGAAACGCGGCATAGGCCAGATAGTCCTGGGACGCGCCCCCGATCACCCCGGCGTAAGTCATGACCTCCACCAGCACGGGGCGGTCACTGATGTTTTTTGGTGCCCAATCCGGATAGCTGAGCTTGTGGGGAATGAATAGACCCCACAGCGTGGCGGGCCAATCGGTCGCGACGAAAAAGAGAGCGGCCATGATGCACACGAGCATCAGAATAATGATTGCCGTTTGGGCCTTCTCCAAGAAACTGTAACCCCCGATTAGAAGCAGGACGCCGGCGGCTCCCAACCAGATGGTGGTCCAGATCGGTCCATTGTTCCAAAACGACTCCTCGCCGATGCCCAACATCCACGGAGTTGCGCTGCCCAGGGTCCCGCCAAGAAACGCGAAGGCGACCGGCAGCGTGAAAGCGACGGTGATCAGTAAAAAGACGTGCATCCAACCCTTGGGGCCGGGGAACAGTCGCCAGCGCTCAAGCGGATGCGCCCCGCTCAGGATCATGTGGCGGATGCTCGTGTAGGCCATCACCCACTTGAGCGTCGCGAAGAACAGGATGACCCACAACACGTTGTAGCTGAACAGGGACCCGCCCCGGGAGGGGAAGACGACTTCCCCACTTCCGACGGTCACCGAAGCCAAGATCGCACCGGGTCCGAAGTAGCGTATCCACCCGACCGGATTGCGTGAGATTAGCGCGCGTGGCGGCTCAAGGACCTGTTCATTTTCCATTTACTTGCCCCATCTTTAGTTCGCGGAGGATGTCGCGGCGAAACTCCCCGCCTTCGATTCCCCTCACCAATCGATCGTCCGACCGGGGACGAATCGTTCGACCGTTCGCCAGCGGATCTGGCCGGCGCGGTAATGGTCTCGGTTCTGGTACAGACCGAACGTCCGACCTTTGGGGGTGATATCAACCACTGTCGCGCCACGGATAACCAGCGTGGCATCGACCGCGCCAATTTGCAACTGAATCGTGCGTTCGTCGATGGGAAAATCGAACCGGGCCACCTGGCCGGCGGCGACCCGGCCGGGGCTCGCGTAGCGCCCCTCCCAGCTCAAGGCCCGCGGCTCATCGCCGACCGCGCAAGTGACCTGGTCCAGGTCGACCCAGCCGGGCATCCGCGCGCGCAAGGGCAAGTCTGCTTTCATGCGCACATCCACCCGACCCTGGTAGGGGAGAAAACTGTCCACGTCGGCCCACGGCGAAGCCCGGTTCAGGATCAGGTTGACGTTGAGCCCATCGTCGGTCCGTTCCAGGATATTGCGCCAGACGTAATAGAGCGACCGGGCCCCGTTGCCCGTGCAGCAACCGACGATCGGCCCCGGCGCGTGCAGGATGTTCAGATTGAAGTAATCGTTGAGCGTCGTGAATGCGGCGAATCCCCCGATCAGCCGGCGCCCGACGTCGCGCACGCCATCATACCCCGCCGGGCTGGGCAGGATCGGGTTGGGGATCCGCTTGCCCAGGTCGTAGAGCCAATCGGATTCGGTCAACTGGCATTCGATCATGTGATTGCGCGCCAGTTGGTCCACGTCGTCCCAGTAGTCACCTTTGCCGGCGCGGCTGAGCAGGATCGCGATCTTGGGCAGGTGCGTGAAGGAGCACGTCTCGCCGTTGGGCGGATCTTGATTGACCCCCTCGGGATAGAACCCGATTAGCGGCCAACCCTTGCTCACGGCGAACTCATAGCTGCTTTTCACGAATTCCATCAATTCGTCGTCTCCGGTCAGGACGGCCAACTCGGCCATCGAGAGAACGCTGAAGCTGGTTCCGTGATAATGGCCGCTGAAACTGCCGTCGGGCTGGAACTTGCGCGCGCGGGTCTTCTCGAGCAGCCGCGCCGCCGCCTCGCGCGCCGGTTCATAACCCGTAAACTTGTAGGCCTGGACCAATCCGAACTCAGTGGTCATCCCTTGCGGCATCTGGGGGCGTTCGCGGTCGAGCCGTTCGAAGGCGTCGACCATTCGCTCGATCTCAACTCTGAGCGCGGGGCTGTCGGTGGCGGCATGCCAGACCGCCAGCGTCGAGAGAAACCGTCCCCAGGCGTATTCGCCGGTCATCGTCAAGTCACCATCCAGCGAGCTACCCGTCAGCGGGTCATGGACCCACCAGGAGGTGAAGCATCCCCAAGGTCGCCCATCGAGCGGCACTTGGGGCAAGCCGTCCTCGCCGATCATCCGCCGCATGTTGTCGATCATCCCTTGGCTGACTTCCATGTTGAGCGAGCTGCCGGTGGCCAGGCGCAGCAGCGGGAGCGATTCGACCCACGCCTCCCCAATGCCGGTGTTGTAGCCGTGGATATCGTGGAGCAACACCGGCGCGCCGCGTTCCATGTCGGGGTTGTATTGGACACTGGCGTTACTCCACCCGTTTGGATTGACGAAGACGTGACAGTACGGCTCAAAATCCGCCCCGCGATCGACGCACTCGGTGATGGCGTTGATCGAGAGCTTCATCCGGTCGACCAGGTCCAGGGTGTCGGGGACGCGGGCCGTGGTGCGTTCGCCTTGCGGGGCCGGTTCCTTTACCTTGGGGACCTCATCCCGGATGTAATGGACGCTCCGGCCGGCCGCATGGGTCGCTTCGATTTGTTCCTCGGTCAGGCTGCGCAGATACTCGGAGTCGTCGCGATGGAACACGCCGGGGTCAAATGAGAGACCTTCGAAGTGGATGAAATCGAAGGCGGCGGTGGTTTCCGCACTGGTGACGGGGCCATTGTAGACGGCCATCGGACTGGCGTGCACGGCGGGGTGGGCCAACTGAAACTCGGGCGACCAATTCCAGGGATCCTCGGCCCCGGCCTTGACGCCGACGCGCAACGTCCGTCCGTCCTCGCCCACGCCCTCGACCCTGAGATGGAAAGCCTTCGAGTCCTCCGACCCGCGCGGCGGCTCGATGTCGGTTACGTGGCCATCGATCAAGTACGAGAACGACGTGATGCCGTCCCTCTTCTCCAGACGCGCCTCGAACATCGATTGCCAGGCAACGGTGTCCGTCGTGCTGGCGATGCCCAAGAACTCGCTTTGCCCCTGCGCCCGATCATTGCCGAAGTTGATCATGATCCCGGCGTTAAACGCGATCGTCTTTCCAGGGACCTCTTCGGAAGGGACGAGCTTGGTCTCCATCGCCCACGGCCAATAGAGATAGATTCTCGGCTCGCTGACCTGATAGAGTCCCTTCAGCGCGACGAAAGCCCGCTTGTCCGTCGGTGCCGTCAGGTGCAGCATCCCATCGCGCGCCTCGGCGCGGCCGCCGTTTACGTACCAGCAAAGCCGCAAGCCATCCAGTTCGAAGTCGTCCTGGCCGTAATAGGGCCATTGGCGGTCGTCGGCGCGGCCCTCGGGCATCACGCCGAAGGCAAGCATGGCGAGGAAGACGCCGAGCAGGAAAGGCGTTTGAATCCGTTTCACGAGATCACCGCTTTCACTTTCATTGGATATGCACGAACGGACCATCCCTACCACGGATTGATCGGCCTATCAATCCTTTATGATTGCCGGCGCGGCGTCACGGCGTCATGCGAGTACGGATCGTTCGATATCGTATTGGTCCCCGCCTGAGCCAACTCCGAGGGTTGGAGGGACGCCTACTGGCCTGGCTGGGGCTGGACGGGGGTGGCCTGTGGGGGCTGGCCGGGAGGGGGAGGCATCCCGGGAAAAGGCTGCTGGCCGCCTGGCGGCATCATGCCGGGCAGGGGAAGCGGGAGTTGGCCCGACTCCTCGGCTTGGCGGGCAAGGGCTTTCCATTCATTGACCAGCGCGCGGTGGTCCGATTCGGTCAATTTCAAGATAACGCGGGTGATCTCCTGTTTGGGGATCGCGACGATCTTGTCGGGAAGCTTCGCGGTCTCCGGCGCGGCCATCGCAACTAAGGGCATCAACCCCTTTAGCGATTGAATTCCCGTCTTGATCTCGCCGGCCAGGGCCTCCGCGCTCTCGATCGAATCACAGACCAGGCCAAGCTCGGCTTCCGGGTTGGTCTTCAGGTTGAGGTGAAAATAATACTGGCCGGCCTTGCTGAGCCCACTCAACGCCTGGGCCCCGCGGGTCATGGCCGGATCGAGATTACCCGTCCCCCAGAAGAAGGAACTGGTGTCGGGCCGATCGAGCATCGTCACCCAGTTCTCGTCCTTCTGAATGCCTTCCATCTGGCCCGAGATCACGTCGAGGGTCTCGGCCACCAGGGCCGAGTTGAAGCTAAACACCATCAGCCCGCGCCCCGGTGAGCTTGGGTCTTCCCCGGCACCGTCTCCACCCGGCGATTCAAGGATCGCGAAGTTGAGTTCGAGCACTAGATTCTGCTCGCTGTACATGCTCTGGCCCGAAGTCTGAAACCGCTTGAAATCCGTGCCGGGATGGGTCGACTTGCGAAAGGGCGGCGGCGCGATCAGATACTCCTCGGCGACCCACTGATGCAGGCCCTCCATCATCTGATCGGCGTTGGAAAACCGCCCCTGGAACAGGACCAAGAGGTTCTTGACCGGGTCGTCGGGGTCGACCCGGCCGCGGACCCCGACGACCACCCGGTCCACGTCATCGAGGGGATTCAGTCCCATGCGTTTGTCCAGCGCCTCGAAGATAATCCCCGCTTGCGGGTCGTCGAGAAGCTCTTGGCGAAATTCCCTGAAGCCGTCTCGCAAGCGCAGACGGCTGATGTCGAAGTTGATCAGGTGGTCGAGCAGGCCCGGCATGCCGAGATAGGGATTCTGCTCCACGACGTCGTAAGACGTTTTCTTCTTGCAGCCGCCGGCGAGCACCAGCATCGCGGCGATGAGGCAACCGGCGCGGAGCGCAAGACCTGTATGCCGAGCAAGGCTCATCCGACTCACTTTCACGGCGCGCACATACGCTGGGGACGAGGGCTGCCGCGCCGGTGTTCGCTGAACGCGAGTCCGCCCGGCGGCGACCGGTGTCACTCTCTCAAAATCGGCCCGCCAGATCAACGACCATATCGGTCGGACAAACAGGCCCCAGGGGTCGGGGGGGGCCTTGGGTGCGCGGAGGCGTCGGCGGGGGCCTCAGATTCGTTCGCGCAGGAGCTTCAGCACGTCGCCGGTGACCTCGATGCCGCTCTCGAGAGCCTGGCGCAGGCCTTGGGGTTCGGCCTCCTTCTCGAGCGTTGCCCCCAGCCGCGCTCGCAGTTCCACAAGTTGCATTTCCATCTCGCGCAGGGCCAGCACGTCGTCGCGCCGCCGCTCACGCGCCGCTTCCAGCTCGCGCCGATAGATCTGCGAGCGGTCGGCCCCTTTGAGCAGGACGTATTCCACCAGCATGATCACGACGATCAGGGCCGTGTAGGGTTTGTAGAGCGTCTCGATGATCAACTTGAAGTTGCCCGTCAGGACGATCAGCGCCAGGATGCCGATCGCCATCAGGACCAAAATCTCGCCCGGACCCAATCGAAACCGTTGCCGCCAACTCATTCGACCACCTCACACGATAGCGTTCACCGGTCCGACTATAGCGGACCCAAGGCCCAGAGTGAAGGGGTCAACGCCCGGCCAGGGGTCTTCTTTCCATCCACCGGGCCGACATCCCATGCTCAACCTCGGTGCCCCGCCCCCCGTCCGGTGCATGGGAAAGGGGTTGCAAGAAATCTCGCCTGAACTGGAGCGGTGAACCATAAGGGGAGATCCATCGGAAATCAGATGCGTTTGCGTTGGTCCAACGGCCGCGCTAACCTCGTGAGCGGGATCCAGGGGTTGAACACATGATCGATTTAACTTACTCCTTGGTGATCGAGGCAACCGAGGAATCCGACTTTTTCGGGTTCTTTTCACCGGAGCTGGAGGGATTCACGGGTGTGGGACATTCGATCGGGGATTGTCTCTACAAAGCGAAGTGGGGGATGAAGGAACACGTTGAGTTGCTTAAGGATAAAGGGCTACCCGTCCCAGATCGCAATCCTGATCCAAAAATCACCATCCAGAACGCGAAACAATCTGCCGTCGCTTGACCGGCGTAGGTCAACGCTACGTGGAGTCAGTGACAAGCCCACCCGAGGCAGTCCAAAACTATTCGAACATGGTGCGGAAACCAGTCGAGTCCGGCAGAACTCCTTCTATCCGGCAACGGGCGAATGAAACATTGCGCTTGATTTAACATGGCGTTCGACCAGACGCTCTTCGCACGCCGGTCAGCTTTGTGGCGTTAGGCGAATTTGCATCCGATGAACAATCGTGAAGTCGCACTGAAATTCATAAGGCGTTTTTGCGCCGGAGACGTTGACGGTTTGGCTCTCTTGTTGGCGGAGGACCTTCGGTTTAAGGGCCCATTGCCTCAGTTTGGTTCCAGGGATGCGTATTTGGATTGTCTGAAGAATGACCCACCACGTAGTTGTGCCTATCAAGTTTTGAGCGTCACCGAAAGTGGAGATAGTGTGTCCGTTTTCTATGAATATGAAAAGGGTGACGGGGGCGTAACGATTGCCCAGTTGTTCAAATTCAAGGATCGAGGGATAGCTGAAATCCTTTTGGTGTTTGACGGCCGAGGACTCGGATAAGCGTATATTTACTGCCTGCGAGGGATGGAACGCTTGACAGGCCCGGACCGGTGGAGAACCATGCTTATGGTTATAATCGAACCTTGGTCTCACATTCGATGAAGGGCGGCTGCGACATGATGACGATGAAATACAAGGTCGCCCTGCACCACTCCGACGAGGGCGTCAGCGTGTCGGTGCCCGGCCTTTCGGGTTGCTGGTCGCAGGGCCGCGATGAAGAGGAGGCGTTGGAAAACATCAGGGGCGCCATCAAGGAATACCTCGCCATCGCGTCAAATTCGCCGCGATTCAAGAATTACTAATATCAACCCCCTTCTCCCGCGCTTTCGCGGCCCAGTATTCATAATCGCTCCGAATATCGATATTCGGCTTGAACGGGATTTCGTCCTTTTCCCAGGCGTTGAGCACCGCGTAGCGTAGGCCGATGCACAAGTCGCGCAGTTGTGAGATGCGTTGTAGCCTGCGCTCGAACTCTTCACCGGAAATTATGAACGCCACTCACTGAGAAATCTTTCCGTACCATCCATGAATCTCCCCCAGTTAAAATCCATCATGCGTATGCCTCGGCCAACTCGGCCCGCAACGCCCCCAGCGCGCCGGAGCGGATAGCCTCGCGGATACGTTCCATCAGGCGCCGGTAGAACGTTAGATTGTGGGCCGTCAGCAGGCGGGCGCTGAGGATTTCGTTGCACTGGTATAGGTGACGGAGGTACGCGCGGCTGTATTGGCGACACGCCTCGCACGGGCAGCCTTCCTCCAGGGGGCCGGGGTCTTCGGCATGCTGGGCGTGTTTGATGCTCATGACGCCGCTGAACGTATAGACGCGGCCGTTGCGCGCGTTGCGCGTGGGGACCACGCAGTCGAACATGTCGACGCCGCGCGCGGCCATGTCGATCAGATTGAGCGGCAGGCCGATGCCCATCGCGTAACGGGGCCGGTCGGCTGGGAGGTTCGCGGTGGACGCCTCCAGCATCTCGAGCATCAACGGCGCCGGTTCGCCGACCGAGAGGCCGCCGATCGCGTAGCCCGGCAGGTCCAGCTCGGCCGTGCGCCGCGCGCTTTCCTCGCGCAACTCGGCGCTGAAATGGCCCTGGACGATCCCGAACAGGTGGCCGCCGTCCGCGCCCGCGGCGTGCGCCCGCCGACAACGTTCGAGCCAGCGTAGCGTCAGCTCCATCGATTCGCGCGCGGCCTGGACCGGGGCCTCGAAATCGAGGCATTCGTCGAACGCCATGATGATCTCGGACCCCAAACGATGCTGGATCGCGATCGCCTCCTCGGGCGTGAGGCGTATCATCTTTCCGTCGTAAGGCGAGCGGAATTCGACCCCGTCCTCGCTGACCTTGCGCATCTCGGCCAGCGAGTAGACCTGGAAGCCGCCCGAGTCGGTCAGGATCGCGTGGGGCCAGTTCATGAAGCGGTGTAGCCCGCCCAGCCGCTCGATCAAGGCCGAGCCCGGACGCAGCTCCAGGTGAAACGTGTTGGCCAGGATCAGGCGATAACCGATCGCGGCGACCTCTTCGGGGAGCATCGCCTTGACCGTTGCGCGCGTGCCGACCGGCATGAAGACCGGCGTCTCGATCTCAGCCCCGCGCAGCCGCAGGCGACCGACGCGGGCGTCACCACTCTCGGCGCGGTGCGTTATCTCGAAAATCGGTTTGCCCATGGAAGAAATCCACCCAATCCCGTTGCCGTACCGGGATAATTACGCAATCTCCACCGACCACGTCAAGTCTTCATCCTTCACCTTGCATTCTCACGTCTTCTCCCCAACCTGGCCCCGACCCAGGCGGCCATCAGGGCCAGCGTAAACAGCGTGATGTGCAATCCCAGTCGCTGGGAAGCGGGATCGTACACCAGCGCGGCATGGCTGCGGCCAGCGGGGACATTGAACAACAGGAAGTAACCATCGGCTTCCAGCAATTTGGCTTCAGTCCGCTTCCGTCCGCCACCAAACCACAGCCGCCAGCCCGGGTCGAACGGCTCGCGAACGACAGCCAGCGCGTCTCTGCGGCTGGCAAGCTCGATGTGGACTTCGCCCGGCCCGCGCGTCTCGACGCTGGCCTCGAGGCCCGGGGGTTTGCGGTCGATGCGTCTGCGTTGGTCCTTTGCGAGCGGCGCATCCGCCAGGCAGGTGGTCGATGTATAGGGATCGAAGTCCGGATCTTCCACGCGATCGAGCAATTCATCCAGCGTTTCGACGAGACGGGCATGAAGCACGGGGTGGATATACTGGATGGCGGGATTATAAAGCAGGGTGAGATCGCCGTGGCGCGTCAGTTCGACCCACCCCTTGAGTCGGGGCCGCTGGGCGGGCCAGATCAGATAGCGCATTCCAAACATGCGGGCGATGTTGGGATGCAGGAAACCTAGGCGGTCGAGAATCTGGAAGTAGCGCCGATTGGCGACGGGGTGATATCCGTGAAACGAACCGATCGAGAGCCCTTTCTCAAAATCCGACAACGTCAGGGCCCAGTTCTGTAGCTCATTGTCGACATGCAGGTACCGGACCGGCTCGCGCTGGCCGTCCCAATAGGGTCGGGCCCAGTGGTGAGTGAGGAACTCGTGATACGGCTCGGCGGCCTCGACGTTCCAGAATGGGCCGGCGTTGGCGACCAGATCTCCGGCCCATATCGCCACCAACGCCGCCCCGAGCAGGCGCGTCGCGGAGCGGCTTCCACCCCCCGCCCCCCGCGTGCGAACGAGGCCAAGGGCTCCGGCGACCAGCAGGATCAGCGCCCCACTCTGCACGGTATGGGTCAGCGAGGTCACGAACAGATGGGTCCGGACGGCGGCGGGGCCGCGTTGAACGATGGGCGGGGCCGACCGGGCCTCCGCGCTTTGCGCGCGGAGCCACAGACGCCCCTTGAGATTCACCGCGCACAGAACTACGGCAAGCACAAGCATCGCGACGCTTAATCGGCGATGGAACCGCTTGGCCTTACCCGGCCCATTAACTGGTTCGGCAAAGATCGTCTCGACTCCCAGGGCCGCCGCGATCGTTAACCCATAGGCGAGCAGGGCCATCATGGTCGAGGGCGAGCGGAAATGAGAGAGGCCCGGAATGATCACCAGGGCGGTCTTGTAAACGATGGGCGTGTACTTGCCCAGGCTCAGTGCCAACGCCGCCGTGGCCAACAGCGTGTAACCCCAGGCGGCGCGCCGCCGCGCTCCCCCGCTCACAAGCGCGATCAACGCAAAGACCAGCACGCCCGCGCCGACGTAGTCGCTGACGGTGCGTTCGGGGGAACTGGTGATGCTCTCGCCGTAGCGGCCCCGGTACAGGCCCCGGCCGTGAGGCATCGAATCGCCGCGCAGCCGGGGCAGGATGAACTCGGCGGCCTCCTCGGGGGGCAGCGAGCCGCGCGTGGCGTCTTCCCAGTCCAGTTTGCCCTGGCGATTGGATCGCAGCGCGAATTCGACCGTCGGAATCCAGAAGACGGCCGATAAGGCCAAGGCCGTTCCCACTCCCAGCGTCCCGAAGCCGATCAACTGGACCGTCCGCCGTCGCGCGGTTCGTGGAGCGTCCCCGACACGCCTCTTGAAAACGACCGGGAGCCAACCGGTCAGGGCCTCGATGACGGCGACCGCCAGGGAGAGGTAGACGATCTGAAGATGTCCCGCGCAGACCTGGAGGGCCATGCCTCCCGCCAATGTCGCGGCTCCCTCGCGCCTGCGGCCCCGTCCCAGACACCAGCCGCCATGGGCCACCAGAGGCAGCCAGACCAGGGCCTGGAGCTTCTGGATGTGGCCCGGCCCGACTAAGGTCGCAAGGTGGCCGCCGAACCCCCAAGCCAACCCACCCAGCCCCGCCGCCCACCACCCCAGGCCGCGCCGCCGAAGCACCGCGGCCATGACCATCGCCGCCAACACCAGGTGCAGCGGGTATTGGATGTTGAAGGCGAGTGGAAAAGGCAGAACGGCGCCAAGCCAGTTGGGAGGGTAAAAGGGCATGAACGTCTGGGAGGCGACAAAGGGCATCCCGCCGAACCAGGAGGGGTTCCACAGCGGGAGCTTCCCGGTCGAGCGGACCTGACCCCATCCCCACCAGGTGGCCGGATAATCATGGGTAATGGTATCTTGGCCGGCCAGGACGCCGCGATAGAGAGCGTCGCGGCCCGAAATGCTCGGCCGGGCATTGGGACTCCGAGGCTGGATCGCGGTCACCAACAACCATGCGGTGGCCAACCAGACCAGCGTCCACACGAGGAAATGGCGGAGGGCGATGATCATACCGCCATTCGGATGTCCATCAAAGCCATGCGAACGTAACGGCGGGCCAGACCCAGATCCAGAAGCGTGCGCTCGGAGATGGTTCCCCTGCCCAGCCGCCCGCGCCGGATGTACTGCTCCAGTCCGTGGATGTTCTGCTCGATCATCTGAAGCCCCTTGAATTCGTTGGATGAGGGGACCTGCCGGGCCAGCAAGCGGACGAAATCGCCGATCAGTTCGCTCAGCCGCGGCAGGTCGCGATGGGCCTGACCGGCCCGCTCAAGGAAATAGGTCGCCGTGCGGATCGGGTCATCCTCGGGGACGACGGCGGCGTCCGGAAAAAACGACTCGCTGAGGAACCGGGCGTCGTCCTCGGTGAAGCTGTTTTGGAACTCGGCGATAAAACCCGGAGTGGGGTAATGTTGCAGCGCGCGCAACGGAGCGCGCAGGTCCTCAAGCGCGTCGATCGAGAGCACGGGCAGCCACAAGACACGGTCTCCCAGATTGGCGTAATCGGCGGCCAGACGCGAGCCGATGAGCTCGCCGGCCCGTTCGTCGTCGTGATCAACCGCGATCAATTCAATCAAGCCGGATTCAAGCAGGCGCGTCCAGTCAACGAGCGGTGAAGGGCAGTGGGTCGGCGTGGGCCGATCGGCCTGCTGGCGCCAAGTCGGTCGCGCTCGGCAAACCAGGCGCAGACCGGGACGCATGCGCAATAGGCGGTGGCGCACGTACGAAACGTGGTCAAGGACCTGTTCGAGCTGCCATTGGCGGATCATTTCGACCTGGCCGCGCTCAGCGGCCTGGAGCAGATCCTCGTCTCTGTCTTCGCGAAACTTACGACGGCAGGCCGGACAGAAGCAGAAAGGCGACTCTCGGAGCGGGCCCCCACAGATCCCCAGGTCCGCCAGATTGATCACCAATCCCCTCAGTTGATAGCCAGCCACGGCCTCCGACAGGACATTCCCCACATAACGGCGGTAATCGGGGTTGATAAGACAGGGATGCCACGCCTCTCGCCGGCGAACCGCCGACTGCTGCAGATTGGGGTGAGCGCGGATGCGCCATTCAGGGTGTTCGTGCAAGAGTTTATGCTCGACGATCGAGTGGCGCGGGTGGAAATTGTAGGGGCGCGTGAAACCCCACAGCGTTATCCCCGCCTCGGCGGCCAGGCGGCCGGCGAGGTCCAGCGGGTTCCACTTTCGTATGTGGGGGTTGATCGGTTTGATCCCCTGCGCCGCCGCGGACTCGGAGGGAAACAGCGTCCAACCGTTGACGTAAACGGGAAAAAGGATCAGGTTAAAACCGGCCTGGGCCACGCGCTGGATTTCAAGCTCCAGCCACGAGGGTTTCATGCTGCGCGTCAGAGTAATCCCGTAGCCGCGAGTGGCCGGCTCGGCGAGGCTGAGGGTTTCGAACGCGGCGGGGATGACGGTGGCGAAAGCGCACATGGTTGAAGGGCCTGGGCCGGGATGCGACCCGGAGGCTCATATTGCCCGCTCCACGGGGCCAACCGCAAGAGGCGATGATCGTAAGGGTCCGATGGTCGTTTAGGGTTTGTTGTGAGAGTTCTCGCCGAATGGCCGCCGCCGGGTCGAGCGCAATGGGGGATGGACAAGCGAACGGAAGGGAGAGCCTGCGCGTGCCGAGCGCCACCAGAATCTGGCGCACTTCTTGTTCAATCATGCGGACTGTCAGAACTTCGCGTCCAGACACCACGGGACATAAACGATATGGAACATCTCGGCATTTCACGGTTCCAGATCGAACGGGCAACCCAGCCTACAAACCTTCCCGCGATCGAGGGAAAACAGGAGCAAGCAAAATGAACGCAACGAGGAATGAACCGGCCAGAGCCACGAGCATATTGAGCATCGCGGGGGCGGCCCTGTTGATGTTGAGCCTCGGCGAGGCGCTCGCTCAACCAGGCGGCGGTGGCCGTCAAGGGCTCGAAACCGCCGAGCAAGAAGCCGCCTGGGAAATCCAGGCCAAAGGCGTCGCTGAAGACCTCGAGCTCGGCCAGGTGATCGAATCTAAACTCATCGCCGCTTATCAAGCGGCCCGCGCCAGTCACGATGAGGCGATGCGCGAGTTCTGGTCAGTCGCCGAAGGCAACCGGATGGAGAGTTGGCAACAGAGGCGGGAACTCGTCGCGAACGAAAGGGAAAAGCTCCAAGAGGCGCTCACGGCATTCCTGTCGGATGGCCAAACAACCCAGGCTATCGGCATCCTCGGGTCTTTCAGTCGCCGGTGGGGCCAAATGGTCCATGTGCTAACCGGGTTCGAGTTGGAGCAAGAGGACCTCGACACGGCCCTGGAACAGGTCCAGACCTACGTCACCGATTCCAACAAAGCCCGCGAAGAGGCGATGGCCGGCGCCGACTTCGCGTCGCTCAGCGAATCCATGCGCGAGCTGAAAGACAAACTGGACAAGGAGATGGCGACCATCCTGACGGCGGAACAGAAGGAGACCTGGGATCAAGCCACGGCGCGGCGCCCACGCGGCGGCCCCGGGTTTAGAGCGGGCCGGGGCGGAGGCCGGCGGAACCCTTAAACTTTCCCCCCCTCGCCCACCAGGAGATCAAACGATGGACTGCCCTCAAATCGGCAGGCCCTGGGAAATCGTTCAGGTCAATGGGACCGAAATCAGCGGCGTCTTGTTCCTGGAGCAGGACCGGTGGAAATTGTCGGGACGCGTGATGTGGCGCGATCACACCGACGGATCGATCATCGGCGCCGTCATCGGCCGGGTCGTGTCGATGTCGGTGTTCTACCGCAACGGCTCGGTCGCCCACTACGCCACCGAGCTGAACGCCGACGGCGCCGGCATGGAACAAGGCGTGGTGACGAGCAGCACGCGCGTCCACGCAACCTGGACCGCGAGCCTCGTGACTTGAGCGGCGTGAATGAACGAAGTTTTCCGCGATCGAGGGCAGGCGGTCCCCATCGGCTGTCCTGGGATGATTATCTATAGAGCGTCCAAAGGCGGTTATCCACGGCGTTGCGCTCGGGGCCGCCGAGGATCGTGAAGGGGGCGTTGCTTTCGTCGAACAGCTCGGGAGCCCAGGCGCTGATCGTCCGCATGTGGTAATCGTCTCCGCTGGGGATCGTGTCGGGCACGAACAACAGATCAATGGCCTCGCCGTCGGGATCCCAGGCCGACCCCAAGTCGCTCACCATGCACTGGTCGTTCCATAACTCAATATCGACGCCGTTTCCCGCGAATGGGAGGCTTGTCTGCCAGTGAACGGGCTGAAGGGTGTTGACGTTCCAAGTCTCACCGCCGTTGGGCGCATGGACCTTGACCGCTCCTCCGATGATCGTAAACGGCTCATCACTCTCGTCGAACAGCTCAGGATTGAACGTGCTGAAAACTCGGATGCGGTAATCATCCTTCTCGGGCATCAAGGACAGGTAGACTGTCGCCGCATGTTGACCCGACGGGTCCCAATCGTAACCGAGTGTCATGATAAATCCGTCACTGTCCCACAATTCCAGCCGAACACCCGTGCCGGCGGATGACACATTCGCTCGCCATTCGATCTGGATGAGCGAATCTCCCGAAAACGTATCGCCGCCATTTGGGAACCAAACCCTCACGGGTGGTGGCGGCAATAAGTTCTCATACCAGGCGATTTCGTTGTCATCACGTGAGGCCGACAAGACATCGATGTCCCCATCGCCGTCCAGGTCCGCCGCATAAACCGACCAGGCCATGTCGGTCGCCGTGGTGATAACCTGCTGGGGCCCAAACGTGGTCTGAGCGAAGAGCGGTTGGGTCACGAATTCTGGACGGTGATGAGCAGGGCAGCGTGGACAAGAGCCGGGAATTGGCTTGTGAAGCACCACGGATTGAGCAGACGAGACCGAATGGTTCCTTGGGAAGCATATCCCTCATATGTGTCTTTGCGCCCCGTTGAGCGGGGGGATGCACTTAGCTCGGCCAGACTGGAGATTGCGATGGGGTTGCCACATGGTTCTACCTTTCCATTGGAGAGCGAGAGGCGCGCCGAAGTCGGTAAACAGGCTGAAATCATTCAGCATGCCGGTAACCGCTATGTAAGTCAAATCTAAGTCGGACAGCTCAACGTCTACACACTGAAGACAGTGCGGGACACGATGACTGAGGTGTCAAGTTGAAGGACTTTTTTGCCGTTGCCGATCAGGCCGCCGCCCGGGCCCGTAGGTGGACGAGGACCAAGGAGAGGTCGGTGGGGTTGATGCCGGCGATGCGGGTGGCTTGGCCGACCGTGGCGGGGCGGAAGCGGGTCAGTTTTTCCTGGGCCTCGCTGCGCAGGCCGTGGATGCGGGCGTAATCGAGCGTCTGGGGCAGGGGCTTGTCCTCGAGGCGGCGCATGCGCTCGACTTGTTCGCGCTGCTTGCGGATGTAGCCTGCGTACTTGAAGTGGAGCAGGATTTGGGCGTCGGCGCGGTCGCGCTCGGCGTTTTGCAAGGCCGGACGGCGGCCATCTTCCCCATCGGTTTTCACCGGCCCCGGTTCCAGGAGCCCGGCCCGTCGGACGGCCTCGAGCGACATCTTGGGCCTCGCCAGGTACTGGCCGATGGTGGTTTGCTTTTCCGGCGCGGGCAGACCCGCCGCCTCGAACGCGGCCCGGTCGATCTTATCAGGATGCAAGGGCCGGCGATCCAGCGCGTTGATCCCGGCCGCGATCCGTTCGCGATACGTTTCAAACGCGGCCCAGCGGTCGTCGTCGATCAGGCCCACGCGGCGTCCGTGCGGCGTCAGGCGCAGGTCGGCGGTGTCGTGTCGCAGCAGGAGCCGGTATTCGGCGCGCGAGGTGAACATCCGGTACGGTTCGCGGTGTTCCATCGTGATCAGGTCGTCGATGAGCACGCCGATGTAGGCCTCGTCGCGGCGCAGGATCAGCGGTTCACGCTCGGCGAGCCACAGGGCCGCGTTGATACCGGCCATCAGGCCCTGCGCGGCGGCCTCTTCGTAGCCCGACGTGCCGTTGATCTGGCCCGCGAAAAACAGGCCCTCGACCAGCCGCGTCTGAAGCGTGGCGTGGAGCTGCAGCGGCGGGCAGTAGGTGTATTCCACCGCGTAGCCGGGGCGAATCATCTCGACGTTCTCGAGGCCGGGGATCGAACGCAGCAGCGCCTCCTGCACGTCTTCGGGCAGCGACGTCGAGAGGCCGTTGGGATAGATCCAGTCGGTCGTCAGGCCCTCGGGTTCGAGGAAAATCTGGTGACGAGGCCTCTCGGCGAAGCGCACGACCTTGTCCTCGATCGACGGGCAGTAACGCGGCCCGATCGCCTCGATGACGCCGGTATACATCGGCGAGCGATCGAGCCCGGCGTTGATGATCTCGTGCGTCGCCGCGTTGGTATAGCCGATCCAACACGGAACCTGGTCGCGCCGGATCGGGCCGCTGGAGAAACTGAAGGCGGGGGGCGGCTCGTCGCCGGGCTGGACGTCGAACTTGGACCAGTCGATGGTCGAGGCGCGCAGGCGCGGGGGCGTGCCGGTCTTGAGCCGGCCGGTCTCGAAACCGACGCGCGCCAGCGCCTCGCCCAGCCCGACGGCGGCTTTTTCGCCCATCCGGCCGGCGGGGAAGTTGCGCAAGCCCACGTGAATCAGGCCGTCCAGAAATGTTCCCGTGGTGCAGATCACCGCGCGCGCGTTAATCGGAAGCTGCTCGCCGTCTCCGGCATCGACCATGACGCCGCCGACGCGCGGGCGGCCGGATTCGCCGCGCTCCAAGATCAGGTCCACCGCCGTCCCCGCTCCCAACGTCAGGCCGGGGACGTTTGCGATGAACTCGCGCATCCAGGCGTTGTAACCCAACTTGTCGCACTGCGCGCGCGGGGCCTGGACGGCGGGGCCTTTGCGCGTGTTGAGCATGCGGAACTGGATGCCCGTGGCGTCGGCGGCAATCGCCTGAATGCCGCCCAGCGCATCGATCTCGCGCACCAGATGCCCCTTGGCCAGCCCGCCGATCGAAGGGTTGCACGACATCATGGCGACTTTGTCGGGCTCCATCGTCAGCAGCAACACGTCGCGCCCCATCCGAGCGGCGGAATAAGCCGCCTCGCAACCGGCATGTCCGGCCCCGACGACGATCAGGTCATAGCGGTTCTCGAGATGCATCTTCAGTCGTGAAAACACTCGCTTGTGGTTTCGGGAACGCAACGGGCCGTTGAAGGCCGCACCCGGACGCTCCCCGCGCGAATACCCTACCATTCCCGATATTATTACGCCGGTTCGGGCCTGGCATGTCAACATCCGCGCCGGGCTGCTTCCAGTAGCTTGCGAAGCGTTTCGCGGGCTTCGAACTCGTGATCGAGTATGGGAGTCGTTCCGGAAGGCTGGAGAATACGTGCCAGTCAGTTCGCGTGTTCGAGCGAGAAACGAAACCCCATCGTGTACTCCGTTCTTGGGCTGGCTAACGTGCAGGTTCTGCGACCGGCTACCGGCAGTGCCGCTCCGGCTCCGGGGTTGATGTCCTGTTGTTCATTTCGCTTTCGACTCGCGACGGGTAGTCGGTTCGTAGCACCCTCTTGTTAGCCCATATAGGGTTTAAGCGTATCAAATTCCTTTACCAATCTCCGCGTATCTAAGAAGTAGTTAGGGTAAGCTTGCCTTAGATCTTTGATTGAGTCAGTACTTACGAGAACGACATCCTCCCCTTGATCGAGATTCACTTCTTGTTCAAGACGCGAATACAGGTGTAATGCCGCAGCAGAAGATTGCGTGCGGAACGAGTAAAGATTCACAATTCCCTCGACTGGTTTTAGATGGAGCACGAAAGTCTTCGTTGATCTCTCCTTGTGCTGCTCGACTAGGCGAACGAGGTTTCCAAAGTCAGTTAATCGGCAATCCGCTTCGATTCTTTTTGAGATCCTGCCGAGTTCCGCTGTTACAGCAAGAAATTCATCCAACCTCTTGAATCTGCGAGGGGCGGTTTCCTTATAGTGGAGAGCGGCAGAAAGACAGGAAAAGAATGCAAGCCAGTCTTCCGGACCAATACTGGATTTTAAGGGACTCCGGAGAAAAGTTCCGACTGTCTCAACGCCGGTAGCCCAGACGTGTTGTAACATGGACCGAAGTTGGACCTCAACCATCAAGCCGCAGTGCTTCGCGTAGGTATCACTGTGGTATTTGTATATCAGGTGAATACCACGGTATCCCGATTCTTTCGGTTCTGTAATATAGTCTCTCGAATGAGCGAGAATATGCTTTGCTTGTTCTGCTTCAGCTGAAATTGGACAATCGGGCCGTTTGAGTTAGTATAAACTCAGAACGGAGGATGGTCCGATGAAACGTCAACGCAAACACTGGACGGCTCAGGAGAAGGCCGCCGTCGTGCGC
>Ga0310121_10000367_pt1 | contig 50122 bp, 39 predicted proteins | sample CB27_Tmax_986_MG_FD_203504 | JGI IMG/M metagenome (GOLD analysis project Ga0310121, IMG submission 203504) | Marine microbial communities from Western Arctic Ocean, Canada - CB27_Tmax_986 | ecosystem: Environmental > Aquatic > Marine > Oceanic | place: Canada: Western Arctic Ocean | collected... | reverse complement strand
GTCCGTAACGCATTGCTGTCAAAGCTGCCACGCACTCATCCATAGCTTTCCGCCCTTCTTTATTCAAAACGACTGCCTGTTGAGCTTCCTTGCCCATGCTAGTTTTTCCTCCAATTAAACCAAATGTCCCAAACTCAGGCCTAACTATACAAAGCACATGCAAAATCTGAAATCCAAATCTGAAAAACCACAAATCCCCAAAAGTCCGTTCCTGCACCCCCCGTGATGACTGGCTGCCAATCCACCTTGCCGACCACACCTGCTTCCTGATACCTTTCGCCGAATTTTGAATCGCCCTTCCCGGCCGTCATCGCGGCCGACTGGGTCATGTTTCCTCGATAAGCGGGTGGTGCATGCGCACTTTTGATCAACTAAAAAAAAGGCAGAATGGCCAGCCAATGCGTCGGCTGGCAGAATTCTGCGTCATTGTGACGATGATGGGGATAACGGCCTCGCCATTGATCGCACAGAATCAGTCTTTGCGGCAGATCCCATTCTGGATCTGGTCGGCTCGACAGGCGCCGGGCGAGGTCCCGATCGGCTCCTGTTTTTTCCGCAAACAGTTCTTTGTTCAGGATCCGCAAGAGGGACAGGTGGAGGTGTTTGCAGACAACCGATACGAAGTGTATCTCAACGGCACGCGGATTGGCGATGGTAGTGGTTGGCAATCCTCGAACTCACACGATCTGTCGGAACATTTTCGATCCGGAAAGAATCTCCTGGCCTTCTCAGTGGAGAACGACGAGGGAAACACGGCGGGTTTAGCCGCCACGTTGACCCTCAATACCAAGTCGGGTGAGTCGCGAGTCTACGTGACCAATTCGACCTGGAAGACGAATCTTCATACGTTGCCGCTTTGGCACAACATGCTTTACAAAGATGGGCGTTGGGACCGCGCCAAAACATTGGGACGTTGGGGAACCACTCAACCCTGGATTCAGTCGGGGACCACGGCAAGCTCCGTGGCCAGCGCCGAGAAAGGCCGTGAGAAGCCGCCCCAGGGGCGCATTACCGAACCGGAGGCGGACCGGCCCGTCGAGTCGTCGCAGATCAAGGAGCGTCCGAAGTCCACACGATTCTCCGTCCGTGAGGGATTTCGGTTGGAGCGCGTTACTAACAGCAAACAGACCGGGTCGTTGATCGCGATGACGATCACGGAATTCGGCAATATTCTAGCCGCGGTTGAGAACGGACCCTTGCTGCGAATCCACGACACCAATGGAAATGGTATTCCCGATTCCGTGTCGACTTGTTGCGAGAAGGTCACCAACTGCCAGGGATTGGTGGCGATCAGCGGGGACGCCATCGTGACCGGTGCTGGACCTACCGGCGCTGGTGTCTATCGGCTGATCGACCAAGACCGTGACGGCCGCTTTGAAACCGCGAAAAAGCTCCTGGGATTCGAGGATTCGATGTCGGAGCATGGACCGCATGGCATGGTGCTGGGACCAGATGGGATGCTGTACATCAGCGTCGGCAGCCAGGCGGCATTGTCAATTCCGCTTGAACCCTCCAGTCCGCTGGTTGACTTCTATCAAGGGGATCTGATCGAGCCTCGATTTGAGGATCCCAATGGACATGCCGACGGAGTTCGTGGATACGGTGGTGGGGTGTTGCGGATGAAAACTGATGGAAAGCATGTCGAGCTGTTCGCGGGAGGAATTCGTAACGCATACGACCTAGCGTTCACGCGAGATGGCGAGCTGTTGGTGCACGATTCCGACATGGAGGCTGATCAAGGCCTTCCATGGCACCGACCGACCCGACTGCTACATGTCATCGCTGGAAGTGAGTTCGGCTGGCGGAGCGGATGGGCCAAGTGGCCGGATTACTACATCGACTCCCTTCCGAGTGTGCTCGATACTGGGCGTGGATCGCCAGCTGGATTGGTCTTGTACGACCACGACCAATTCCCATCGGAGTACCATGGAGCCTTGTTTTCTTGTGATTGGGCGCGTGGTGAGATTCTCGCGGTGAAAATCGATCACGGCGGAGCGGGAATGACCGCGGACGTCCAGGTGATGGTGCGCGGCCAGCCGTTGAATGTCACGGACATCGCCGTGGGAGTCGATGGGTCGGTCTATTTTTGCACCGGTGGCCGCGGCGCTCGTGGCGAGATTCTCCGCCTCGTTTCGACCAGAGAGATTGGCGAGCGAGCCGAGTCGCGGGAAAACAAGGTCGCGCAACTGATTCGCGAGAGTCCTCCCCGTTACAGCTGGGGCCGGCAAACCGCCGCCAAAAACCGGGCCGAGCTCGGCACGGAGTGGGATGACGAAATCCGCGCGCTCGTGCGGGATTTCGGGCAGCCGGCCGATCTGCGCGCAGACGCTCTACAGCTCATGCACTTCGTCGGTCCTCCTCCGACCGACGAGCAGCTTTTAGCTCTGAGTCAAGATTCGGACCCTAGTTTTCGTGGATGGGTGACCTACTATTTGGGGCTGGTCAGCAATGACGCAACTCGCGAAAGGCTCGTTGAGTTGATGAAAGACTCGCATCCACTGGTGCGCCGCCGGGCGTGTGAGGCGCTACAACGATGCGGGCATTCGCCGAGCTGGTCGCAAATCGCTCCACTGCTAGTATCGGCCGACCGCTTCGAGGCCTGGTCGGCACGTCGACTTTTGCAGCAGGCCCAGCCGGACGGGTGGTTGATGGAAATCTTAAGAACCGACAGCCAACCGCATTTTACGCGTGGGGCTATTGCGGGATTGATTGCCCGTCCCACGCGCGCGTTTGCGATACAGGCGGTGGAGCGTGCCGAGACGTTGGCCGAGCGTTACGTGAGCGATAACGATTTCGTGGAGATGTTGCGGCTGGTTTCGCTCGCCGTCGTGCGGGGAGAGCTGCAATCGGAAGACGTCCCTTCGTTGGCAAGCTGGTTGGCATCGGAATATCCAGCGGAAGATGACCGTATGAATCGGGAGCTGGTCCGCGTGCTGGTGGCCCTGCGGAGCCCGCTGATCATCGAACCGGCGCTTGAGTTTCTGGACTCCAATTCGCCGCGGGACGAGAAGATCCACGCCGCGATGCACCTAGTTTTCCTGAAACAGGGATGGACGCTGGACCAACGTCGGCGTTTGTTGAAATTCTTAGATGGCGCCGAGGATCATGCGGGTGGTGCTAATCTTCAACCCTACCTGCGGAACGCCCGCAACACGTTCGTGAACAACATTTCTCCGTCCACGTGATCGAGATCGACCTGAATCAAGTCGAGCGACGCATGTCCAACTCTCGATCATCGATGCCGAGTGGGCTTATCGACAAACTCTCTCGCGATCAGATCGCTGATCTCTTTGCATTTCTCTTGGCGCCTGCCGAAGAAAAATTGGCGGCGATCGAGCAGCCCTTCCGTCGTTGAATTTCTTCAGCCAACTGGACCTATATCAGATCACACGTCGAGTGATCGTTCGCCCGAATGGGAATGCGCGCACCCACGGGCTCTCGTGGAGTGTTGGCGGGGGACCTGTAAATATTCGCCGAAGGCGTGGTAGCGGTGGCTTCCAGCCGCCGCTGAATCACGAAAATACGGCGGCTTGTGAGACACGAATGCGACACGAACGTGTACGGGTCTCTATTCACGGAAAATCCGACCAATCTATCCGAATCACGCAAACTTTAGCTCTTTTTTGCGCACACCCTATTCACTTTTAGTGGTGTTTCACCTTATCCTGCACGACCCGTCATTTGTTACATGTCATCGAGGCGACACAAATCTCAAGACTTGGCAAACGCCGGGATAGTCGATGGTACTAATGTTGCCTAGCGTGTGTCGTTTTGGTCTTGGACCTCTGATTCAAAGCTGGCAAGACAATTCGGATGGGCCGGCGGAAGCAGCTTGTCGCCAGGTAGTTTCGAGTCAGACGTGGTCCCGAATGACTACGAGTGTTTTAGCCCGTCCATTTTCATCATCGGCGAGAGGAAGCTCGCATATCAACCCGTTTTCGCGCGAGGCGTTGAGACAGGTCAAGCTCTCTTCGAAAGCGTTCCTGCGGAATTGTAAAGCAGGAATGGCAGTTGAAAGTGGTGTTATTGGAATAGGTGAAGAATCGTTTAACAGGGCGGTCAATTTTCGTTTCTCTATTTGGAAAGGCAGCAGAATTATGAGTAAATTCCGCTATAAATCGTTGGATGTAGGTCATGAGGTGAGCCATCGCGGCAAGGCCATTGGGACGATCGTCCCTCTGAAAGAGTCAACCGGTCGTCACTGTTTTAAACTGGGATTTGACAAGAGTCGCACGCCAAGAACCTATCGCGGCATGGATCGCGCCGCCGAGGCGCTCCTCGAGGTAACGAAATTGGCCGAGAGGGCGAAAAAGTCGAAGTGGACGACCGCCGAATTGATCGTGAACGCCTGGTCCGCAAAACCAGCGGCTTCGAGTCCCCAGTAGGTAAAGATTGGCCCGCGAGTCCTAGAACCATGTCGACCGAGTTTCTTTGCCCTCTCCCGTGCTCGGGAGGGGGTGCGAGGCCAGCCGCTCATCGTCCCTTTTCGCGTGGCGTGCACGGTACCTATTCGAAAGAGTTGGACTTCAATCGGGACTTGAGATGGAGCTCTTGTGGCGAGTCGGTTCCCACACCTCGAACGATCGTGATGTTGACCGCGTCTCCAACTTTGTGTGCATCCAAATAGTCGAGTAGGTCCTGCGAGTTTCGCACGCGATGATCATCCACTTGGACAATGATATCTCCCAATTGAAGGTCGCCTTCCCGATTGCGCCGGGTTGGTCGGATACCGGCATCGTCCGCCGTGCTGTTGGGTGCGACGTTGACGACTAACACGCCTTCAATTCCGGACAATTCCCGGATTCGTTGGTTGCCGTTCCTGGAAAGCATCAGGATCCCGAAAATCGGTTGAATCGCCCGACCGAACTCGAGCAGCTGGCTGATCGTACGATTCACGGTGTCCACGGGAATCGCGAATCCAATTCCCGCGTAGGCGCCTGAGGGACTGAAGATGGCGGTGTTCACCCCCATCAGTCGGCCTCCGCTGTCCAACAGAGGCCCGCCCGAATTTCCAGGGTTGATCGCGGCGTCTGTCTGAATCACGTCCTGGATGGTGCGCCGCGTCTTCGACTTAATTTCCCTTCCCAAGCCGCTAATGACCCCGGTGGTCAATGTCTGATCCAATCCGAATGGATTTCCGATCGCATAGACAGTTTGACCAACCTGTAGGTCCGCCGAAGTTCCAATCGGCAGCGGGACCAGCTGATCGGCTGGCGCCTTGATTTTCAAAACAGCCAGGTCTTTATCGGGCGCCACTTTCCATACGTCCGTCCGCCACTCGGTTTGGTCCGATAACGCGACGCGCGCCTCACTTGCCCCCGCGATGACGTGAAAATTGGTAACGATATTGCCCTGCTTGTCCCAAATGAAACCGCTACCGGTCCCCTGGGGCACTTCGGTGGCATTGAAATTGAGGTTGCGAACCGTGGTCGTGATGTGAACTACCGAGGCCGAGCACTTTTCAAAGAGTTCAATCGTGGAGAGTTCATCGTCGTCCAATGGACCACGGGGCGTGATTTCTCGAGTGTAGCTTCCAGTTGTTGATGCAGGTGACACACGGCTGCTGCCCACCCGCGCGTGGGTGGTCTGGGTCCCGTCCAACGGCGCGCCCGATTCGCTGCCACGGCGATTGCGCGGAATTTCAAGAGCCAGCCCAATGGCAACCAGGCTGACGATGACGAAGAGAACCCACGGTTTGGATCGGTGCTTGTCGCGGGAGTTCGCGGGAAACGGAGCTGGATGGTCGGAATGGTTGATATCCATGCGAAGAGCCCTCAAGAAACTGACTGATTCAGTGCCATCGTTGGGTGCGACGCAAGACTAAGATGGCTGCACCAGTTTTGATTTGTATGTGACAGACTGCGATGGTGACGAAACCTTGTCGTTATGAACTTGCGGCATAGAGTTCCGCATATTCCAATACCCAGACGTCGATCAATTCGCGGAAAGTCTCCGTGTCCGCTTCCTCGAGCTTCTCGAAATGGGTGCGGTTATATATCTCTTTGTTTCTGACTGTCCCTTTAGCTGCTAGTTCCAAAACGTGTAGGGACGAATAAGGACGTATGGCCATTTCCAAGCGACTGAACAGGCTCGTTCGATTGCCGTCGTTTAGTTGGCCGAAATCGTCCCGGCTGCACGATGCTCCCCAACCGGCACTCCCGTAGGTCGTCTTGAACTCGAAGCCTGGGAAATGAACCGGCATGTTGCGTACGCACAACTCGATATGATCCGACAACGAGAGCCGATATTTGCCGTGGAGGTTTTTAAGATCTTCCTCGGACATCGCCGCCACGCGTTCCTGTTCCAGCCGCGATGCGCTTCGGCGTTGGCCCCGATCGATGGCCCGCTTTAGTCTTTCCTCGAATCTTTCCATTCGTGCTTCTTCCGAATTTTATTTATTCCGACATTAGGGTTGAATCCGTCCAGTCGCTTGTTATTGATTCGACTGGTCCTCTCCTGGTACGTCCGGAGGGGCACCGTCGTTCGTTTCGCTGGTATCAAAAAACTGCTTGAGGTCCCCAAAGGTACGCATCGGCTCCGCGCCGGATTTCATTTCATCAGTAATCGGAATCAACGGTTTCTTGGGTTTCTTAACGCGCACGGTCCGAGACCGCTGGTGGCCAGAATCACGTTGACGACCTTGATCGGAACGTTTTCCCCGCGATTTGGAGAAGCTTTCCCGCTTGTTACGCGATGGGCTCGCGGAGCGTCGCGGCTTGCCCTGCGGCCGACCGGTGGGCTTGCCACCCGTTCCCGGCTCAATGGCCGTCAACGCGACCCGACCCTTGGACTGATCCGCATCGACCACCCACAACGTCAGCGATTCGCCCACGTCCACGATATCTCGCGGATCACCCACGTATTGGTTCGCCAATCGGCTGATATGGATCAATCCATTTTCGACCAAACCGATGTCCACAAACACACCGAAATCGACAATGTTGACCACCCGGCCGCTGAGCATCGTCCCCGGGGTCAAGTCCTCGATCCGGGGCAAACGGCGCCGTTGTGGCGGCGATGGGGCCAATCCAGCCATCAGGGGGCCCTGTCGCAGCAGCTGCGTCACCAGTCGTTCCAGGTGACTCTGGTCGATTCCCAGTTCGGTGGCCGCTGCGGCGTGGTCCAAGGTGGCCAGCTTCTCGCGCCAGTCGCCGGTCGAATCCGCAATCACGGAATCGGAGGCTGATCCATCCATGGCGGCCTTCCGCTCTTCACTAGCGACCTCGTTGGGGGCGACCTCGTTGCCAGCCACCCTATTGCTATCCACCTCGCTGGGCTTATGGTCCGCTGCCGGGGTTGGATCACGGAGCTGATCAATATCGGCACCGACCAGGGCCATCAACTTTTGAGCGGACTCGTAATCCCTGGGATGGATCAGCCTAGCGTCCAGTGGGTTAGTGCCACGGTCGATCCTTAGAAAGCCAACGCATTGGTCAACGGCTGATTCACTGAGACCCCCTTCGCGGATCAACTGCTCGCGAGATTGAAAGTCTCCGTGTTCCGTTCGCCATTGGACGAGACTCCGTGCGCTGATTTCGTCCAACCCAGACACGAAACGCAGGAGAGCCGGGCCAGCGCGGTTGACGTCAATCCCGTCACGATGCAGGCACCAACGCGTCTCGTCCGCGAATCGATCCGAGAAATCTCCATTTTTGTTCCCCGCTTGTTCAGAATCAATGTCCATGTCCAACGGATCAATTTTGGCATACTCCCCCAACGGGTCAATGAGTCGACGGCCCAGTGCGATGGCTCGCCTAGTGTCGCGATCATGACCGCTGAGCTCCTCGTCAGCCAACGGACTGCGCGCGTAAACATCGGTCCCAGCTGGACTAATCACCGAATAGGCGATCTGTTCATCCGGAAATTCTTCTTCGAGCCAGGGGGCGATAAAGTGCTCTGCCTCGCGGCCACCGATCGTGATCAGGGTCAAATGATGCTGCTTGATCAGTTCCACCATCCGCGACCGGGCAGCCGATGGTTCATCCCCATGCCCGCTGACTTTGAGCCGATCCTTGTCCAATACCTCGCCATGGGAATCAAGGGCTACCACTGCATAAATTCCGGCTGGCGTAGGATGAACGGCCAATACGGCTTGCGAAATGGGAGTCTGTAGCAACGTTTGTCGCCAGCGATTCGCCAGCCTCCTGATCCTGGACTCGGTGGCCGATTGCACATAATCCTGCTTCACTTCTCGGCTCACCACGGGAAACGCCAAGTCCCACACAGCTCGCTCGGCGCAAGCTCTCAGGGAATCCGCATGAGGATGATCCTCGTCGAACAGCAAGGCCAAGCACTTGTTGTTCACCTTGTCTTGATCGATCCGCACTTCGGCGTCCAGCGCCAAGACCCGTTCGCCACGGTCGATCTTGAGCCATTGATGTGAACGAACTTTCTTCAGTCCCGCACTGAAATCATAACAGTCCTTGAATGACGCCTCCAACTTCAACCGCCTGCGACGGCGGAGATCCCGGCGGCGGCGCCGCCGTTCAACATCCGTCTCATGGCCGGCGAGCTGTTGAACCGTGACCGGTGTGTTCGGCGTGGTGTCGTGATTGGTTGTCTCGGCGGGAGCTGGCCCGGAAACCTTGTCAGCCGCGGGTCCGTCGACGAGTGTCTGGTCGCTCGTGACATCGCATACCGCATCCGGTTTCGGTGCCACGCCTTGGTCAGTGGCATTCTCCGGATCGTCGTCCCCGGCGAGTGGCTGGGGATCCGCGGTGATTCCCGTCGAATCCGGCGTGGGCGGATCCGCTGAAAATATCTCGTCCTCCTCCAGCTGGTTCACGTGTTGGCGGACGGTCAGATGGCCTTGCTCACGTATTTGCCGTCGTAGGGTTTCTTTTAGATCGACTCGCTCACTCATCCGCTGGGCGAGGATATCCGATGCACCCTTGATCGCGTCGGCTGCCGAAGCGACGTCCTTGTCCGGGTTGACGAACGCCTCCGCCCGCTCCGACAAGTCCACTGGGGACAGTCCGGCACTGAGTATCTCGTCCGCCAAGGGTTGCAATCCACGGCCAATCGCCACGGTCGCGGCATTACGTTTCTTGGATTTGGCTGGCACGTACCAATCTTCAGCCGCGCGCAGCGTTCGTGCGTTTCGAATGTTCTTTTCGAGATCGGCGGTCAGCCGCTCTCGATTGGCCAGCGTCAGGAGAATCGATTCCTTGCGTTCGGCCAACTGTCGCTGCTGGATAAGCTCCGCGTGGACCGACCTGAGCTGCGATTCATCCAGATTCACACCCACAGTGTGACCAAATCGCGCCAAATAAAATACCGATTCGCCCCGGTCTAGTCGCTCAACGACGCTGGTGACCTGCTCAACCGGGATACAGAGTTTTCCAGCAATTTGTCCAAAATCGACGTCCACATCGGACTCCATCTACATGCATGTTACGGCAGTATCGAAATTAGAGACCAAATCGACCAAAGTCAGAAGGCCGATTCGACTCGAATGCAAGACAACTCTTCCCAACTGCCGAATCGCGGTTTGTCGCCGCAAATCTAGGCAGTGCATACCGTTATGTCAAGCAATGGCATGAGTCAGGGAAGCTTTAGCGATCCCTTGTCGCTGTGTGAAGGGTTCAATTCACCAGCATTGGTAGTTGTTAATGGAGTGCTGGCACCAGAAAACTTGCCCTAGTTCATCAGAATTCCTCAAAGCGGTCACGTTTTCCGACCGATAAATGATGAAAGTGCAGTGGATAACCGTGCCAGCCCCTGTTGCCCGGTGGAATCCATTGTATCGAAAGATACCGTGACTCGGGATGAGTCATCCGTCTAGAAGGGATTCCCATGATTCGAAGTCGCCTCCGAGTTTACAACGGACCTGCTCAGGACAAATCATCGACAGGGCTTACCCTGTCGGAGCCTAATCGACATAGAGTGACCGTTCCAGCGTCGGAAGTCTTCGCCGTACTAGGCGATGCGGTGCAAAACAATCGAGTCTGGCTGAAAGACTTCGCCGAGGACGAAATCACGATCCCCACCGACCTCTACGACGTCATCCTGGCGTACGAGCACTACCGCCGCCCATCCGCGTAGGGACTGTGTATCAAGACCGTGGAAGAGCGTCGAGACAACGAAGCCGGTCTCCAGCCAAAGCGAATACCGGTGCGCCGTAAGCGAGATCTCATCGAGCGCATCCGCGAATCGGCGGACAAGCTAGAGCGAGACGGGTCCTCGCGAGGGGATCTAAAACTCCTCAGCCGTACGCTGCGTGAGCTTCGATACGCCTTCAAGGTGTTTGCGCCCTATCGACGCCAACACAAAGTCACTGTTTTCGGTTCTGCCCGAACCCCCGAGACCGATCCGGCCTATCTTGCGGCCGTGAAGTTCGGTCAGGCCATGGCCCAACGGAATTGGTTCGTGGTAACCGGAGCGGCCAGCGGCATCATGGAGGCCGGGCATGTGGGTGCTGGTCGAGACCATTCCATGGGACTCAACATCATGTTGCCATTCGAACAGGAGGCCAATCCTGTTATCGAAGGGGATTCCAAACTCGTGCATATGAAGTATTTCTTCACGCGCAAGTTGATGTTTGTAAAGGAGTGCCATGCGGTGGTCTGCCTCCCAGGCGGCTTTGGTACATTGGACGAATCCCTGGAGGTTCTCACTCTGCTTCAAACCGGAAAACGGGATCTCGTCCCGGTGGTTTTCCTGGACGCTCCCGGCGGAAACTATTGGAAGCGATTCCACGAGTTCGTTATTGCTGAGTTGCTGGACGGCGGGATGATCTCACGGGAAGATCTGTCACTGTATCTCCGAACCGATGTGGTGGAGGCCGCGGTCGACGACGTAATCCAGTTCTACAATGTTTACCACAGCATGCGTTACGTGAAGGACTATCTCGTATTTCGACTCAAGACCCGCCCCGACGACGCAGTCATGGATGCGATCAATGAACGTTATAACGGGATTCTGTTCAGTGGTGAATTCGAGTTGGGATCCGCCCTTCCAGAGGAAAGAGATGAGCCTGAATTGGAAGAGTTGCCGCGGTTGATTTTTCATTTCGACCGACGCAGTCACGGCCAATTGCGTCAGGTGATCGACATCTTGAATCAGGGTACCGACCCACTCGGCGGGCCGAAAACGCTGGGCTGAAAACGCCGAGCTGACGTGGTCGCCGGTGTGAGTAGCGGATTGACTCTCGTCGTCCGACGCCAATCCGATTGTCTCGCCGGGCTACGGTCGCACCTCACCTCGGAATTCGTGAACGGTATCGACCAATATCTTGACGTGGTCCACTGGCGTTTGTGGCAACACACCGTGACCGAGGTTGAAGATGTGACCCAATCTGCCTCGGGTCATGTTGAGGATCTCTCTCACGCGGCGACGCACCTCGCGCGGTTCGGCCAGCAAGGCGGCTGGATCCAGATTCCCTTGCACGGCATGTTGGTACCCCACGGTTTGCCAGGCCTGATCGATAGGAATCCGCCAATCCACTCCAATCACACTGGCCCCGGAATCAGCCAGACACGGCAGAAGCGCCGGGTTGCCGGTGGCAAAGTGGATCACGGGCACGCCCGGCACGATCTCCAGGATGATCTCCTGTACATGTGGCAACACGTAGCGCCGATAATCATCGGGAGACAGGCAACCGGCCCAGGAATCAAACAGCTGGACGCATTGGGCTCCCGCCTTGATCTGCGCGTTGAGGTACCTGGCCACCGATCGCGCGAAGCGTTGCATTAGTTCCCGCCAGGCCCCTTCGTCGCGGTACATGAGCGTCTTAGTATGCAGGTAGGTGCGGCTGACTCCTCCTTCGATGACGTAGCTGGCCAAGGTAAACGGTGCCCCGGCGAAGCCGATCACTGGAATGTCGGCGGGAAGATTCTCGCGCGTTTGACGCACTGTTTCCATGACGAAATCCAACGATTCGACCCGCTCTAATTCCACCACACGATCGACATCCCCGGATTCGCGCACCGGGTTGTGGATGACCGGACCGTCCCCAGGGGTATATTCCAAGTCCAATCCCATCGGCTCCAAGATCGGCAATAGATCGGAAAAGATGATGGCGGCATCGACCCCCAAGGTGCGGACGGTGTCGACCATGATTTCGGCGCAGAGAGCCGGGTCCTTGCACAACTCCAGAAACGACATCTTGGCGCGAATCTCTCGGTATTCCGGCAAGTATCGTCCCGCCTGTCGCATCAGCCAAACGGGCCGAACTTCTGTCGGCTCCCGGCGGCAGGCTTTCATGAAGGGGCTATCGTACCACGGGGCGCTTGGATCCATCACATCGCTGGCAGGTCCGGAAAGCGTCATGCGAATCCGCTGTTTGCGGGCATGCAGGGTGGCGCAGATCTCGGCTGCTTCACTGACCAGCTGCCCCATTTTGGGCTGAGTCGGTTCAAAGTCGACTGGCAATCCGCTATCCCGCACGGTTTCGCTGGTCGTCGGACCGACCGAACAAACGACAGCCCGCTCCAGGCCATCTCGTACTTCGTCCAATAAATCCAACTGTTTGGCCATTTGCATCACATGGGTCAGCTGGGTTGCCGACGTGAACATCACGACGTCCAATTCACCAGCAGCCAACCCGCGCACGTTGTCCTCCAAAGCCGCCGTGTCCTCGGGAAACTCCCAGTTATAAACGCGGAGTGGATGGACTGTGGCTCCGCGAGCCTCCAAGCCCGCGATCAGGCTCGCATTCGGTTTGCCATACTCCTGCAATCCGATCGTTTGGTTGGCCACCGTCAGAAACTTGTCAATCTCGTTGAGGATTTCACGCCACGTATTGGGAGACGGGACAAGGTAGGTCGGCACCAAACCGTGTTCCTTCATGACAGCGACCGGCTTGGGTCCACGGGCAATCGTAGTGATGTCCGATAGCGAATCCAGGAATCTCGGCAGTTCGATATGCCTTTCGACCGCATTGATGAGATGTCGGAAGCCAACTCCCGTCATGATGATGACAGAATCGATTTCGCCCGTCATGACGGCTTTGGCGAAGTCGACCGCCTCTCGGTTATCGGCGATGGCCACTTCGCGCATGGAGGGGCTCACACGGGCGGTTCCGCCGGCCCGCTCGATCAGGCGAGCCATATCCGCGGCGCGGCGGCTCTCGAATGCCGCCACGATCAATCCGTCAAATGATGATGGTTCCGTGAGCAAAAAACGAACTCCTATAAAAAAGGGTGCCAGTGAAGCTGACTCAGCGGACTTGCCGACGCAACGCGTTAGGCACCTTCGTCGGATTCGGATGCCGCGCGTTCCAGTAATTCTCTCAGCAATCCACGACCCAGCCGCGGTCGTTGTTTTTTTGGGGAGGGCGTCTCAGAACGGTTCTCTTCACTCTCTTCGGCGGTGGGCGGGTCAGATTCCATGGGGCCACGCAGTAGCTCTCGCAAGCGGTCACGAAACGGCGCCTCCGGGGAAGCCGACCCGTCAGACGAATTTTTCAATCGCTGCTGACGCCGCTGCCGAAGCGCATCCATTAGATCTTCGATCGCAATGTCGGCATCGTCCAATAGATCGCCCAGAAACGCAGGCAGCGCCTCTGGATCATCCCCCATCAGACGTTCCAAATCCACACGCGGTTGGCCCAAGGTTCCACTCACCGGAATCTCCAAAGTCTGCCCGCGCAAAGATATCAAACGTGGCCGATCTGTTTCTGACTCAACTGAGGGAACGGTCACCTTGGCAACCAGGTCCAGCGACTCGTCCAATCCGACCCAGCCGCTTGTTTCGACCTGGAAATTGCCTGTCTGAAAACGAAAACCCTCGTGATAGACACGCCCGCCCTCCATTTTGAACTGGACGCGACTCTCGTTGACCAATTGGATCGAGTCTGGAACGCCGAAAATCGATAGGACGTCGGTCACCACTGGCCCAGCCCCGGCTTGGACCGAGTGAATGGTCATCTGACCAGACAATTGACCTTGAGCCAATGTCCCCAGCGGAAGACTCGCCCCGTCTAATGAAAGCGACACTTGGCCCTGTACCCAGGACGAGTTGGCGAGCGCGGGGGTGACGAACTTGAGCAGATCGTTGCAAATACGAGGGGTCAGATCGACATGATCTAACAGTTGTTCAGCGGGAACTCGAATCCTGGATCGACCGTCACTGTCGGCTTCAGACTCGATTCCTACGGTCACGTTGAGGCCCTCAATCGACCAGCCATCTGGGTCCTCGACCCGCCGAAACACAAATCGGCCGTCCAAGATCTGTATGTACGCAGTGACGGGTGACTGGACGCCATCTCCAGTCCGGGTAACCTCGCTTTGGCCATTGGCCTCGGAACTCTTGCTGGCAAACGTGCGGCCCAGGTTGTTACCATCTGGCCGGAGCACGAACGTCAGCTCGGGGCGATTCACGCGGAATGTTCCCAGGTTGGCCGGTGTGAAAAGCCATCGAAAGATAGACGTACTCCCAGCGCAGGAGACGGTGTTGAGCACCGGATCACCGTCCGGTGACTCGATGTGAAACCCCTCGATCACGGGTGGTGAAAACCATCTCAGACGGAGGTGATCAATCTTGGCGTGCCCGTGGATGTCGCTGGTTGCCTTTCGGAATACCCAACCGTGAAAAGGCGGTTGGCTCAGAATTCGTGGTGCTAGCGCCACCAGCACGAGGGCGATGAGAATGAGAGCTGAAAGGATCCAGACCAAACGGCGCTTCCAAGTCGGTGAAGTGTCTTGAGTTGTCATGATGGGTGCTCGCAACCGCCGGGCATGGATGGTCGCTTTGTCTGGGTCCTTTTCTGTCAGCCAATGCCTGTAGGATCGTCGTAACGGTTCGGTCGATTATCCCGGAAGCACTGGACATGGAATTCCTAACCTATAATGTATACGGTGCATCGAGGGACGCGAAGTTCAGGTCCATGAAGGGGCTGGTGTTTAGCGAAAAACAGACCATTCATGGAGAAGAATCGGTGCTACATCACCCTGGTTTCAGCGGCCAAGATGGCTGGAACCGGGCGTCGATCAGCCAGGTGAGGCGGGCGATTGGCTGCTTGTGTTAGGGGGCTGTAGAGATCGAAATGAATACCGTGGACTTTCAAGCCGAGCACTTCATCAACCGGGAAATGAGCTGGTTGGAATTCAATGCGCGCGTCTTACAGGAGGCTCAGTCACCCGAGACGCCGCTGCTTGAACGCGCAAAATTCCTCTCGATCTTTAGCTCGAATCTCGACGAATTTTTCATGATTCGCGTCTCCGGATTGCGAGAGCAAGTTTTTCACTCAGGGGTGGCCCAGGACTCGAATCCCGATGGTCTGCCGGCCATTGACCAACTCAAACTCATCCGCCACCGGACGTTGGACTTGATCGTGGACCAATACCGGTGTTTGAACGATGCGATTTGGCCGGCATTGGGAGAAGAGGGCATTCACATCGTGGATGCCAAGGAAGCCAAGCGCAGTCATTGGCTGGGAGAATTCTTCCGTCAAATTGTATATCCGGTTATCACACCGATGGCCATTGATCCCAGCCACCCACGACCGCGGTACCACAACCGGGCCCTTTATTTGGGGGCGCGCCTTCGTCGCAGAAGTGGATTGGGACCGCGCAACCTATTCGCGGTCGTGCAGGTGCCTCAGGTTTTGACCAGGCTGATTCGGATCGAGGACGATGCGATTGATTCGCGCCAATATCGATACATTTTCTTAGAGGACCTGATCGCCTCGCGTTTACCGGAGTTATTCGGCGGGTTCGATGTCGAATCCTGTTCTGCTTTTCGCGTCACCCGTGACAGTGACGTGGATTTGCTGGAGCAGGAGTCGGACGACATATTGCAGATGATTGAGGAACGCCTTAAAGCTCGCCGACGGGCCGATGCGGTGCGGTTGGAGATCTCACGGGATGCCGACGAGTCCTTTATTGAAATGCTGGTGACCCAGGAACAGTTGATCACCGAACGGGTTTCGGAGACTCCCGACTACAGCGACATCTATCAAATTCCTGGCCCTTTGGATCTCACGGGTTTGTCGGAATTACAAAAAATCCAGAACCGGGATCACCTGTTCGAAACGCCTATTCAGCCGCAATTGGCGCGCGGGCTACGGCGACAGGGGGAGGACCTGTTCAGCGCCATCGCGCGCCACGATATCCTGCTCCATCATCCGTTCGACTCATTTAATCCGGTCGTGGATTTTATCGCCTCGGCGGCTCGTGACCCTTCCGTAATGGCCATCAAACAGACGTTGTATCGGACCAGCGGCGACTCGCCCATCGTCAAGGCGCTGATCGAAGCGGCGGAGTCCGGCAAGGACGTCACCGCGCTGGTCGAGCTCAAGGCGCGATTTGATGAAGAGGCCAACGTCACTTGGGCGCGCCAGATGGAGCGTTCGGGCGTCCATGTCGTTTATGGTTTCATGGATCTCAAGACGCATTGCAAGATTGCACTTGTCGTACGGCGCGAGGATCTGGGTGTGCGACGTTATGTCCACCTGGGAACCGGGAATTACAATCCGACCACCGCCAGAATCTATACGGACCTGGGGCTCTTCACGGCCGACGAGGAAATCGGGAGCGATGTTTCGGCACTGTTTAACCTGCTGACGGGGTACTCACAGGGTCACCAGTGGAACAAGTTGGTGGTTGCTCCGACCGATTTGCAATCGCAAACGATCCAATTGATCGAGAATCAAGAACGACGGGCCGCCAAGGGTAAGGATTCGCGGATCTTTGCCAAGCTTAATTCGTTGGTGGATCCGCGGGTGATCGAGGCGTTGTATCGCGCCAGCAGCGCCGGCGTGCCCATCGATCTGATCATCCGTGGCACCTGTTGCCTCCGTCCAGGTATTGAGGGTGTGTCCGAGAACATTCGCGTTCGCAGTATCGTCGACCGCTTCTTGGAACACAGTCGAATCTTGGTCTTCGGTCAAGATGAATCCGCTAAGGTTTTTCTTTCCAGCGCCGATTGGATGCCCAGGAATTTTTACCGTCGCGTCGAGGTGATGTTCCCCATCGAGTCCCAACCAATCAAGAGACGGATCCTCAACGAGATTATTCCGGTTTATCTCCAAGACAATATCAAAGCCCGCGTCTTGTTGTCCGACGGCAGTTATAAGCTGGTCAAAGCCAAAGACGGGGCGGAACAGGTACGCAGCCAGGTTGACTTGATTAACGAACATTTGATGCAGGCCCTCAAAAAGAAACGGTCGTTGACAACCCACCCTGACGGGCCAACTGGCCCGCCCCGTTTGACGGACCTCGCTCGCAAGCCTTGATCGGCGAATTACACGGCATGGCTTGACATGTGATCGCGTTAAATCGAACCGTTCCGACGCTGGGCTTCAACCCACGAGGAGGTTTTGGATGCGTCTGCGACTTATTCTGATGCGGCATGCCAAGAGCTCTTGGAATTCTGGCGCGACAGACGATCATGCCCGACCACTCAATGGCCGGGGACGTCACGATGCGCCTCGCATCGCCGCGAGATTGGTTGAGTTGGATTGGCAGCCGAAATTGATTCTATCCAGCGACGCGCAACGGACTCGTGAGACCTGCGACTTGGTCACCGCGGAGCTGTCGAAGACAACCCCCACCGTATTCCTGCCATCCATGTATCATGGGGGCGTCGCGGAAGTGGCACAAGCCATTTTGGCGGTCGAGACCGCCTATAATCCGATCATGGCGGTAGGCCACAATCCCGGATGGGAAGAGGCGGTTGGTTGGTGGACCGGGGAGTCGATCGGCATGACCACGGCCAATGCCGCCCTGCTAGAGATCGACCGCGACGATTGGCCCTCGGCCATCCATGCCAACGAGCAGTGGACCCTGGTGGAAGTGCTGAGACCGAAAGAGCTTGACGAGCACTAAACGGTGGTCACTGCTTGCGGCTTTTGACTTCCTTGTTGCGTCGACCAGGTCGACACATACCGACCAAACCGAGTGCCGTGCCGAGACCCACCATGGCGTAGCTCAAGACCCAGCTTGCTTCTGGCTTGGGCACGTCCACGGCCTTTTTCTTTTTGGCCCACGCTGGGCTGGCCGCCGACATCGACAAGACACTGGCGATAAAAGTGAGGACAAGAATTCGTCTGATTCGCGACATGGACCGTTCTTCTTTCTTGGCTGGATTACTCCTGCAACGTTCGGTATGTCGTCCAATTGTAACGCACCACCCACCCGCGGAGCTAGTCTCACCCCTTAGGCTCGCAGAATGTGCTCGATGGCCCCCACCAAACGTTCGGTGGATTCGCCAACATCGACTTCTTCGCTGGTCCGCGTCGTCAGATTCTTGACCTGACAGACGCCCCGGGCAAGTTCATCCTCACCAGCGATAATGGCGACTGGAAAACCTCGTGCCGAAGCGTATTTCAGCTGGACTGCCAGCTTTTTCACCTCCGGAAACAGCTCGACGCCGATACCAGCCGAACGCAGCCCTGCAGCCAGTCGCAGATAAGTCGACAATCCTGCTTCGCAAAAATAAGCCATGAACACCGGAGCCGTTGCCTGTTTGGCATCGCCCAGATTCAGCTCGGCCATTGCGGCCAGCAACCGGTCAAGCCCCAACGAAGCTCCGATTCCCGGTAATCGCTGTTTGGTGTACACGCCAGTCAGATCGTCATAACGGCCTCCCGAACAGATACTGCCGATCGAAGGCAACTCGTCCAGGAAAGTCTCCACAATCGTGCCCGTGTAGTAGTCCAATCCGCGGGCAATGGAAACATCCAATTGAAATCTCCGCGCTTGCACGCCGGCCGCTTCGATTCCCGCTACCAGGGTGCCCAGGCGATGGACCCCTGTCTCTCCGGTGGCATTGCCAGCCAGCAGTTCGGTCAACCCAGTCAGGACCTCTCCGGGCGCTCCGGTCAACTCGCTCAGCTTCAAGACCTCTTCCGCTTGCTGACTCGTCGCACCGGCTGACTGTTTCATCTCATCGGCCACTCGCTCGGGACCGATCTTGGCCAATTTGTCCAAGGCCCTCAGCACAGCCGTGGCCTGATCGGCCAAGTCCAACTTTTCCAAGAGTCCATTGAGAATCTGGCGGTCGTTGATGTGGATCGTGAAGGCGTCAATGCCCAATGCGCGGATCAGGTCGTGAATCACCAATACCATCTCTATATCCGCTGCCGGCGATAGCGTCCCGATCGTGTCAAAGTCACACTGGAAAAATTCCCGGTATCGGCCCCGTTGTGTATTCTCACCTCGCCAGACCGGTGCGATGTGATACCGTTTGAAGGGAAATGTTAAGTTCGAGGCGTGTTGAGCGACGAATCGGGCCAGCGGGACGGTCAGATCAAATCTCATGCCGACCTTGCGACCACCGTGGTCTTCGAATCGGTATAACTGGCGGTCCGTCTCCTCACTTCCCTTGCCGGTGAGAATCTCCAGATACTCCAACGCCGGTGTATCGATCGGCGCGAATCCATACGATCGGTAGACGCGACGGGCGGTCTCCATCAGCTGCTCACGCGGGATCATGTCCACGGGAAGGTAGTCCCGAAATCCCTTAAGCGTTCGTGGTTGTATGGTCATTTGGCGGTTGCCTATCCATTGATTTAAAAAAAAACGTTGCAATTGTGGACGCGAGTCCGTTGGAGGCGCCGAGGACCCTTCTCTGGCTATCCCGTTGACCCAATGACCCGTTGATCCAATGACCCGATGATCGAGTCCGCGGAGGTCATCCAACTCGATGATCGTTTAACCTTAGAGCACGGGCAACAGCGGAGGTTTGCGACTTCGACTGCCGCGATGTTGAGTTCCCAACACAGCTTCGCCGTATTCCCAGATTTGCTCGGGCGTCTCGAAGTACTGCTCGTAGGTCCAATCATCGTCGTACTCACAATCCTCGGTCGAATATTCTCGACAAATAAGTGGCCGTGTATCGTAGATTCCACACCGATTGCCCGCGCCGAGATGCTTGCACTCAGTATGGACCAACAGATACCAGTCGCCCTCCTCAACAAAAATAGAAGCCCGACCATGCAGCAGGTACCAGCGTAGAAACTCGAAGTCGGAGAACTCCCGGGGTGTCTCGATCGGCAAAGCGAAATAGCGGCAGCATTTGGCGCTGCAGAAGTCACAAAGGTTGGCGGTTCGCGGTACCTCGTGGCGGAGTGGTCGTGCGGAAACGGGAGTGATCATGTTAAATCTTTGTGAGAACCTAGTGCTTGGTTAACATTTGATTGTCGGGCTGTGCAGTCGAGTTTCCGCGTGCGTCAAAAAAGTAAGCTGGGCGAGATCACAACCCGAAAACTAAGACTTGACAAAGCAATCGTTCAGTTAAACTGCAGGGAGGGATCCCGTGGTCAATGTTTTCGCGCGTCAATGTTTTCGCGCGTCATCGAACGGTTGGCAATCGATTGGTTGGCAATTGAGTCACATCAGGCTGGGACGAGGTTCGCCAAACGACCGACTGCCACCGTAGCAAATGGGTGTCGGGCTGACCAGCGGCAATGGAATCTTCTGAGAATTCCTCTGGACATGCGTCCGAGGCAAGTTTTGCCTTGGCGCCAACTTGACCGGTGGTTTACCCTGTGGCCTTTGTTGTCGCAGTGCAGGTTGCCGCCAGTGCAGGTTGTCGCAGTGCAGGTTGCCGCAGTGCAGGTTGTCGCAGTGCAGCGCGATGAGTACCGCGGGCGACCGGATCGAATTGTCAAACCAATCTGCTGTCCCTTTTTTTGGCTCACGAAACGCTCGATGGAAGTTGTCATTACCGCGGTTGGCCCCGATAACGCTGGACTGGCCGATCCAATCATCCACCATGTCACGGGGTTGGGTGCAAATATCCGCGAAATCCAGATGTACGATCACGACGAAGAGGCCATCTTCGCGATGCTTTTGCGGATCGAGCTGACCGACGTGCCGTTGGATAGTGTCCGGGGAAACGTCGGTCAGATCGGTGAACTGAAGAAGCTCTCCGTGCGCGTCTGGTCGCCGGATGCTGGCAACCCCAAACCGCGACTGGCGGTCTGCACGACTTACCGTCCCGAACCCGCGCTGGCAGTCCTGAGAGGGATCCGAGATGGCCAGATCCGTGCGGATGCACCGTTAATGATCGGCAATCGCAATGCGTGTCGCGGAATCGCCGAGCAGTTCGGCGCGGACTGGCACCTTGTTGGCGACAAGCAGGGACGACCGGACGAAGATCGAATTGTAACACTCTTTGACGAGTACGACATCGACTATGTGATCCTGGCTCGATACATGCGTGTGCTTCCGGCCAGCACTTGTTGGAAATTTGCTGGCGGCCGGATCATCAACCTACATCACGGTCTCCTGCCTGGTTTCCCCGGTATGAGGCCGTATCGGGACGCGTTTGCTACGCGCATGTTGACCTTTGGAGCCACTTGCCATTTTATCGTCCCCGATCTCGACGCCGGAAACCAGATCATCAATCAGACGACCTTTACCGTCCCGCCCGGCGCGAAGCTGGAAGAGATCATGCGGATCGGCCAGCAGGACAATGAGCCAACCTGTTTGGCCGAAGGGGTCCGCCGCGTCGTCGATCGTGAAGTGATGCTTCACTTCCACCGCGTGATTGCCTTGACGAAGGATTGATTCAAAAGAACTTGTGCTGGATGTCACGAATATCTTCCCACGCCAGCAGGGCATAGATCACCACGCCGATCAAAGCCGAGGTCGCCAATCTAAGAAGTGGTCGCTCGGGCCACTCGAGAGCCAAGCTGGGTTGCAATGATCGCACCACCAAACCCATTCCGATCGCAGCGCAGGTAGGCCTCCAGAGGCTTCGCGCCCATTCGCCCAACGAGATGCCACTGGTGTGCATGGCCCAGCCCAAGTAAGGGACGGCCACCACAAAGGTCACGACAATCGAGTACGCCATGGCAACGCCCAAAGTCGACTGATTCCACCAGCCGCCGGCCTGATGCCCTGCCCAGCAGCCCAGCAGCACGGCGACAGCCGTGAGCGCCTCCCACCTAAACATCTGCTTGACCTGTCCGCGTGCCGTCATGACGACGCTCGCCAATCGAATCGCCGCCAGTCCCAACATCCCGATGGACAGACAGGTCAAAACTCGGCCTGCCGGCGCCCAGGGCGCGCCGCCTAGCGTTATCATTACGTCCTGGGCCGTAACCAGGCATCCTATCGAGATGGGCAGCAGTGCAATGGCGACGAATCGCAAAAAGTCCTTCACCCACTGGTTTGACTTTTCTACGGCCGGCTTGGATCGAGCCAACGACGGTAGCATGATGCTAGAGATCGGTCCAACCAACCACTGGAGAGGCCGGCTCATGACGTTGAATGCCTGGCTGTACAGCCCAATGGCGACTCGTCCGTCGGTGGTACCCCCAATCAACACGGCGAGGACCAGTTTATCGGCCGCCAAATAGAGCGAATTCATGAGACCGCCCAGGCTATGAAAACCACCGAACCGTATGAGTTGACCCAGGTCGCTACACTGCCGCCAAGGCAATGGCCGCCAGGTTTCCATGCGCCACACCAGCCCCAAAAGGACAACGAGTTCCGCGTAGTGTTGCGCGACGAGTGCCCAAACGCCGGCGCCCGACCAGGCGATGGGAACGGCCAACATGCCGGCAGCGATCTGAGAACCTATCTGGGCGGCAACCATTCGCGACATGGCCAGTTTTCGTTCTAACAGCGCGACGTGTTGGACCATCAGCCCATAGAGCATGGCTGTAGCGGAGAGGGCCAGGACGACCGGGATCACCACGTCGGTTTGGAAGACCCAACCCAATACGGGAGCTATCAAAAGGGTTACGCCGGTGACGATCACACCGGCAAGTGCGTTGGCCCAAAATAGCCCCGATACCTGCTCGTTGGATAGCGAGGAGGTTTGAATTACGGCGGCGTTCAGACCGAAGGAGACAAACACCCGCAACAGCAGGATGATCGGTAGGACCATCCCATATCGCCCGAATTCTTCCTGAGGGACGGACCGGTAGAGGATCGCCAAGACCACCAGCGAAATGACTTGGGCCAGCAACCTACCGACGAGCAGCCAACGAGTGCCTCGCGAAATCGATTGGTCGAGCGACCCAGTCTGGGTCGAACTGTTTCCCGGCACTCCATCTAAACCATTCATGTTCGCCGCCGTCCGCGGATCGCCGCGCGCTGGAAGTCAGGCGATCGGTTGTCGGTTCGTTCAAGCGTCATCGCGCGGTCCATTAGCGCCCGTCCTCGTCCGGCAAGGCCCGTCCGTAAACGTTTGGCGAACGCCCCTGACCGCATGGTGCCCCGTCTAGTATCTCATGATGCACCACAGCGCGCGAAATCCATCGCGCCAATTGATTTTCTTTCCTTCGGCGTAGCTGCGACCACGATATCGAATTGGGAGTTCATGAAAACGAATCCCTTTGAGTCGAGCCAACTTGGCCGTCATCTCTAACTCGATTCCAAAACCGCGTTCGTTCAGAGTGGGGCCCACCGTTTCGATCATCTGCCTGCGAAACATCTTGTAGCAAGTTTCCACATCCGAGAGCATTAGGTTCGTAGACAGGTTGGATAAATAGGTAATCAACCGATTTCCAATCTCGTGCCAGAATCGTGACACTCTTCGATCGGGACCGCTAAAACGACTGCCATAGACCACGTCCGCCCGGCCTTCAAGGATCGGTTGGAGCAATCGCATGTAATCGTCCGGATCGTATTCGAGATCCGCATCCTGCACGACGACCACATCTCCTGTCGCCACTGTAAAACCCGTCCGTAGCGCGGCTCCCTTACCTTGATTAACTACGTGCGATGCGATCTTGATATCGGGGTCGTCGCGGAGTCGATCCAGCACGGCGGACGTGCCGTCGTCACTGCCGTCATCGATCAAAATGATCTCCGTCGGAATCCCCGTCTCTCGGATTTTGTCTACAACCTGCTGAAGTGTATTCGCCTCGTTGTAGATCGGTACGATCGCACTGAGCAGAAACGAGTCCGGAATCGGATAGATCGCCAGTTGGCGGCACACCGATGGGCCTAAAGTCGACTGCAACGATTCCATGCGTTCCTTTGAACCAGCTTCCCCGGTTTGAGCGCCTGCGCGGCGCAGCTTCAGCGGCTTCGCTGGCTCATCTGCCGCGAGATCATCGTCTGGATGGCGTAGGGGGATGTTGTCGCTGCTCATGGTTTGTGTTGCCGAAGGAGACTTCCTCGCGCTCAATTAGGAGGTTCACTGGCTTGTACAGAAAAATGAGTGGAACGGAAGGGACTAGTTCCATCTTAATTCGAGCAGCCGGCTTTGTTCAAGTTCGAACAGAATGCGAGAGTCGCTCGGCCCGCCAGACAAACACGCGATCGATGGCCTCAGTGGTTCGATGGAGCTCAACAGAGAGGTTTGTAGCGGGGATATTCCATGACGCAGTGGCAGGTCAGGCCATCGAAGCAACGATTGTCACGATATGATTGCTACCTGATTTGACCTTTCAGTTAGACATGGAACCGTCGTATCGATGGCAACCGATTTTCCACCGAGGCGCGTCGCCCAAGAATCAGAGTTTGGAATTATTGCAATAGGTCGAAGGCCAGAATGGCGACTCAATTTCAAAAAAGATTTTTTTTCTACGGTTGGTTGACAAGCCAGCCGTCGCGCTGAGAATAGCGTGATCAGCGAATGAATGTTCAACGGTTTTGATGTTTCTGCTTTTCGACCGAGAACGCCGACCAACAACAACGCCGACCAACAACAACGCCGACCAACAACAACGCCGACCAACAACAACGCCGACCAACAACAACGCCGACCAACAACAACGGTGTCCAACAGCGACGCCGACCAACAACAACGGTGTCCAATAGCGACGACTGCCAACAGTTTGAGGTTGCAGCGACGCTGGGTTGTGTTGTCGCTGGCGGGGGTCAACAATGGCATTGGCTACGTTGAGTGATTTTCGATTGGATGGTTCGGTCACGAAGGGACGAAGGAACTAGGATGCGAATATTGGGGGGCGGCGACTGACGGACACGACTGACGTTGGCGAGCGGTTAAACGGTCGCCGAGGCTTGGATGTCCCCCTCACTTTTTCACTTTTCACAGCGATGACTTGGCGACTAGTACGATCGTTCCAGAAAAACGATCGCTCCAGAAAAAGAGTCGATCCAGGAACGTCGTGGGACTTGGCGCTTTGAAAAGATGTTAGATTGCACCATCTCGAATTTTGTTTCCAGGGCGGTTGCATATGCCCGTTTGTTTAATCGGAATGGGCTCAAATCTTGGTGACCGCCGCCGACATTTGCAAAAAGCACTGGGCGCCATGCAGCAGGCTGCTCGCATGGGCGATGTCCAGGTCAGTCCATGGTTTGCCAATTCTTCCGTGGGTGGGCCTGTCGAATCGGCGCCCTTCCTCAACGGCGTCGTCCGCTTTTGGACCAGTGATTCACCGTATGAACTGTTCCGAAATCTGAGGCAGGTTGAAGATTGGTTGGGGCGGACACGCGACCAATGGTGGGGTCCCCGCACCATCGATCTGGATCTCCTTTTGTATGGAGATCTGGTCCTTCACGATCCTGATTTGACGATTCCGCATCCTTGGATGTTACTCCGGCCTTTTGTTTTATGGCCAACGATCCAAGTTGCTGGAGAACTTTGCCACCCGCATCTGGGTTGGTCGATGCGATCTTTTTGGCATCATTGGGTTCATTCTCCGCCGTCGATTGCCGTTTGGTTGACCAGCGAGTTGGATCCTCCTAGCTGGTTGATTGAACCCATGGCCCTTTCGCACGACGAATCGCCCGTGCCGATCAAGGTATGGGGCAGGTCGGACCAACGAATGTCAACGACTGGTTCGGTCCCTCGTCCAACAGTATTGGTCATCCTCGCCGGGCGAAAGAGTCCAGCTCTGTATCGAAGTGTGCTGGCTCGTCGCGTGATTGGTGGTGGTGTCCCTCGTGGTGGTGTCCCTCGTGGTGGTGTCCTGCGGAAAAAGGGGGGACCTGACGAATCTCCGAGGCGTGATGCCAACCCTGCGCACGACGGAGCAGCGCAATTGCACCGTTTGGCGGCTGGCGTTCCGCACCTAATAATTGACACGACTGACGCCGCCAAAGCTCACCAACAGTTTCTGGCTGTCGTGGAGTCCCTTTTGGAATTTCGCAGAATGGGCGGCACACCTGTGACGTGTGCGAATTAATTCGATCCTTGAACACCGATCCTTGAACACCTTGTCCCCACCGTTTCAAGTTCAGTCACGCACATCGATGCGACAGCTGGTGCGGTCAGCCCAGGCTGATGGCAAGTCTGTTGGCGTCGTCATGACCATGGGCGCACTGCACGCTGGCCATCTGAGCTTGGTTGAAGCCTGCCAGTGGCGGTGCGATGTTTGTGTCGTCACGATTTTCGTGAATCCGACCCAGTTTCTGCCTAGCGAAGATCTTGATCGTTATCCCCGCCGCATGGAATCCGACCTGGAGGCACTCGCGGCAATGGGTGTGGAGTACGTATTCACGCCGAGCGATCATGAGATGTACCGGTCGGATCACACGACGTTCATCCATCCGCCACGGGTGGCGGAAGCCTGGGAAGGCGCCTTTCGTCCGGGCCATTTCCAGGGCGTATGCACGATCGTCCTCAAACTGCTTCAATGCATCCCCGGCGACTGGGCGTTTTTCGGAGAGAAAGATTACCAACAGTATTTGGTCATTCGTAAGATGGCTGAAGAATTGAACTTGGAAACGGAAATCGTAAGCTGCCCCATTGTGCGCGACGGAGACGGGATGGCACTGAGTTCACGCAACGAATTCTTGACAAAAAAGGACCGCCAGCGTGCCTTGGCAATACCTCAGTCCCTGAAGACGGCCGTCGAACTCTACCAGCTAGGCGAGCGCCGCACGGATGTTTTGGTGGACGCTATGCGAGATATCCTTGGCGAATCCGGGATTGACCAACCGGAATATGTGGTGGTTGTGGACGCCGACGATCTCCGGGTGAAACCGGTGATTGAGTCGCCCAGCATCGCTTTGGTGGCTGCGCGCATCGGCAGCACGCGTTTGATTGATAATGGTCGTTTGGATCCCAGCTAGCCCCTCGATCCAGCCGATTTGGACTCGGTCGTCGGGGCGAACTGCGATAAAATACCGGTACGCACAACGCTCTACGGTATTAGGCATTCTCTATGTGGCAAACTTTGGGACACATCCCGCATCAAATCGGTCCCCTGACGGTGTTTGGGTTGGGGTGGGCCCTCATCGGCTGGCTGCTGTTTTCTGGTTGGGCGCTCTTTCAGACCGTCAAGCATGAAGGATTCTCGTCGTCGGCCCAGAGTCAATTGGCGACTACCGCCATCTTTGCGGTGATCATCGTCTGGGTATTGCCATGGTTGGAGCAGCGTTTGGCCGGTGCCGAGCAACCCAATCCCGGAATTCCGATCCGCGGGTACGGGGTCATGCTGTTGTTGGCGGTCGTGAGTTCGGTTCGACTGGCGCTGGCTCGGAGTGATCGAATGGGACTGGATCGTGATCAGGTTTATGGCTTGGCGATGTGGATGTTCGTTGGCGGAATTGTGGGCGCCCGTCTATTTTTCGTGATTCAAAAATGGGACCAATTCCCGAAGCAGAGGTTGTGGGAGTTTCTCGCCGCGGCCGTAAACATCGCAGAGGGAGGATTGGTCGTGTACGGCTCGTTGATCGGCGCGACGTTGTCCAGTCTCCTTTTTCTTAGTCGCCAGCGGATGCCCATTTGGAGAACGGCCGATATGGCCGCACCTTGTCTTTTGTTGGGGCTTGCCATCGGACGCGTTGGCTGCTTAATGAATGGTTGTTGCTACGGAGGCCCATGCGATCTGCCGTGGGCGATCGAATTCCCAGCAACGTCTCCGGCCTACCAGGATCGACGAGCGTCAGGAGAGTTCCATGGCTTTCGTTTCGAGTCCAATCCGGACGGCGGGATCGTGATCACGGCGGTCGAAGCGGAGCAGCCAGCCGCGCAAGCAGGCCTCTCGGTCGGTCAAATCGTCCAAGCCATCAACGGTTATCCTTTGGATAAAGATGACGACGATGACCATGTGTCCGCCGCCGAGCAGGCCAGTTGGCGGCTATTGGACAACGTAGACGAGCCGATCACGGTGACTTTGGCTGACGGCCAAAGGATCAGCTGGAGCGACCGGCTTCCCATTTCGACCCGGCCCGTTCACCCCACGCAGATCTATAGTGCCATCAATGCGTTTATCCTCTGTTTCTTCCTGTTGGCGGTAACACCCTATTGTCGGGATGGCCAAGTGTTCGCTTGGTTGCTGACACTCTATCCGATCAGTCGGTTCATACTCGAAATGATCCGAGTCGATGAAGGAGCCTTTCTCAATACGGGAATGACGATTTCCCAGGTCATCAGCCTTGGGTTGCTGGTTTTGGGTATCCTCTTATGGTTTCGAACGGGCCGAGGCATTATCGGCGAGCGGAGGCAAACGAAAATGTCCGTGGCTGCGTAGCAATCAAGGTCGCTTCGCCACTGTGGAGAGGACTCATGCGGGATGAAACCAGTGTATTTTGGGGCGAATTCTAGTGATCGCCCCACAGGGAAACTGTTCTGACAGGGACTTTTTGACAGGGACTTTTTGACAGGGACTTTTTGACAGGGACTTTTTGACAGGGACTTTTTGACGGGGACTTTTTGACGGGGACTTTTTGACGGGGACTTTTTGACGGGGACTTTTTCGACGGGGAACTTTTCGACGGGCTTCCGCGTCAAACCGGTGAAACCATTGATAACAGACGACGCCGAACTCATTCAGGAGACATTAGCTGGCGACTCGGGCGCCTTCGGGCAGCTGGTGCGCAAGTACCAGGACCGGTTGTTCCATACGATGGTTCATGTGGCTGGTTCGGTCGCCGAGGCCGAGGATGTGGTCCAGGAGGCGTTCGTCCAGGCCTTCGTGAAGCTGTCGTCGTTCAAAGGCAATAGTGCCTTTTACACGTGGCTATACCGAATCGCATTTAACACCAGTATCAGTCGGCGGAGAAAGCAACGTCCCGCGGTTTCCGTGGAGGCTCACCAAGAACAGACCGGTCAAGAGCCGCTGGACGTCGGCATGCCGGTGAGCGACAACCTGGAACGGGAAGAACGAGCTCATCTAGTCAGAGCCGCTTTAGAACAACTCAGCGAGGAGCACCGAACGGTGCTGGTCCTCCGCGAAATGGACGGTTTTTGTTATGAGACGATCGCACAAATGCTGGACTTGCCGGTCGGTACAGTCCGTAGTCGACTCCACCGCGCACGCCACGAAATGCGTGGGCTCTTGAAAGACATACTTCAGCAGCCATCTTAGTTGAACCATGAATTCTATGTCCCACGACACGAACGAAGAACTGCTTAGCGCCTACTTGGACGGCGAGCTTTCCGCGAATGAGCAGCAGCGCGTCGAGCAGCTGATTGCCGAACAGGACGAGGCCAGGCAGGCGCTCGAGGAGCTGCGGTCGCTCCGAGAAACGCTTCAATCGTTCCCGCGCCGGAAATTGGGCGACGGTTTTTCAGATCGTGTGTTGGATGCGGCCCAGCAGCATTTTTCATCGGACGGAGGCATTGATCCCGTCCAGCGACCGCCGATCGCCGTCAACTGGCGCCGGTTCGTGTGGGCAGGTGCCGCGATCGCGGCAGCCTTGATGCTGATGTTTTTGACTCCCGACGATGATTTCCAGTCTGGTTCGGAGTTGGCCCAGCGACCCGAGAATGCCGGGCAGGAGTTGGGCCGTGGCAGAGGCATCGAATTGGTTGAATCCGACGGGCTGGACAATGACGCCGAGCCATTGATGCGCAAAGGGGGCGCCAGCCTCTCGCCAGCCGAAGGTAGCCTATCCGACGCTTTGGCAGCTTCGCCCGCTGGGCCGATTCACGCGGACCGCGATGCGCCTCCCGTGGCGTTAGGATTTGCTGCAAATCTGGAGAGAGAGAAAGAGATTGCCGCCGGTGAGGAAACCATCGCCACGCAGAGCCAGGCGGACGAATACGCTTCAGAGAGCGAAGACTCCATGAAACGCCGGACCGAATCGTACAACGACGATTCCTTCGACGGAACCGCCGAGGATTGGCTCGTCCGTGCCGCCGCCGAGGCGACAGAATCCGATCTCGTCGTGCAGCTCGACTACTATGGGGGTTCGCCAAGCTATGGAGAGTTTGACCAGGTCTTAGTGAACCAGTCGATTGCCGTTACAGAGCCAAACCTCGAATTGGTACAAAACGCCGATTCCGAGGAGTCTCTGGCCGTTCAGCGACGCAGTGGTACGAACCGAGGTCGGGAAATCGCTCCGTCATCCACGGCACGGCTGTCGGAAACTCTGACCCCCGCCGTCCAGTTCGTACTGGTCGATGCCAGCGCCAAACAGGTCCTTGACGCGACCGACGAATTGCGACAAAACCGATCGGACTTCAGGCGGATTCGTATCCAAAACTTCACTCAAAATCAAAGCGTGAGTGTGGATGACTCGTCGCTGGACAATCTCGCTGAGCTGGCACAAGACAAAACCGATACGCTGCGATCCCAGCAGGCGCGGGATATACCCCATTCGGTGAGCCCGCATTCCTCGGTTGGAGGCCGTCGACAACGTAGCTATGCACAGCGGATAGAGATTCGAGACAGGGCAGGACTTTCTGCAGGGCTTTCTGGAAAGCAAGGAGGATGGCTGAAGCTGTCAATCGAGGATCGATTGGACCGTGACCAGCCGACCGACCCAGGTCAGGCGGCACCAACCAAAGAATTCGCGGCGGCCGATTTCCGCGCGCTGCGAGAGGAAGAAGACGATCAGGAAATACCACGCGACGCAATTGGCGACTCGAATCAGGAAGTGGACGGCGAGCACGAATTGGAAAACTTGCGAGTTCTTTTCGTTCTCCGCTCCGTCGCAAGAGACACCGACCAATCACGTCCGAGCCGACATGAGTCAGCCATCGAGACACCAAGAGACGAAGCTGTGAACCAGCCTTCATTGCCATCGGACCGCTAAATCATCAATCGCCATGAAACCAGTTAGCATACGACTCCGAGACGACGGACCACTGGTCGTTGAGGGGGGATTCCGGATTGTGGATTCCGAAGGGATCGAATTCTCGATCGACGAGAACCGAGCCACTGTGGCTCTCTGCCGTTGCGGACACTCCTCTAACCGACCGTTCTGTGACGGGTCGCATCGCAGCGCCGGTTTTAAGGCCACGGACCGAGCTGGCCCCACCTGACGGATCTCGACAACCTACCAACAACTTTTCCACCGCCCCAATGGCATCGGGGCACGGCGAGAAATTAAGCGAAATCACGGTGCAAAGCTCCGTTTTGGTTGTCGGGATCTCCCAGCCCGGCGCGCGCGAGTTGCAGACGACGGCGATGGGTGTAGACTCGCGGACTGTTGAGCCTAGTCGATCTGCTCGCGGATGATTCAGCTGTGCTTGCCGGTGACTGGATAGGACCCACCGGCCGTGTTTCTAGTGAGTGAATTCGCGGGTCGCCCACCTGCGGTCGCCAGTTGGCTACGTATACTGACCTACCCATCCGGCCACGCAATTAAGGATCTCTATTGCCATGTCCGCTGAAGCGTCAATTGTTGACTCGACCACTGATGCGTCTCAAGAATTCGTTGGCCAATGGAACCAGCTGGTTAGCACGACCAATTGGGAAAAAGGCAAGATCATCGCGCAATGGCGGCAATCTCTTGTGGAATCTGGTGCTCGACCCAGCGAATACGCGGATGATGCCTGGGCCCATTTGGTGGGTGGAGTGACGCCGCAGCACATCGGTCGGCTGCGACGTGTTCATGAGCGATTTGGCGCGACGTACGGTGGTTATCAAGGCCTTTATTGGAGCCATTTCTTCACGGCACTGGACTGGGATGACGCCGAGATGTGGTTGGAAGGGGCCGTGCAAAACGATTGGTCGGTCTCCCAAACGAAAAAGCAGCGCTGGGAAACACTAGGATCCGTCCCCGGCGGCGCAGCGATGGTTGAGGAGGACGGCGGCGAAGAGATAGATGAAGACTTCGACCCCGCGAGCGATGGATCAACGCCCAACATTGCCGCGACACTGAGCGAGGTGGTTGAGCCGGTGTTGGACCCGGACGCGGCTTCGTCAGGCGGGACCGACACACTCGCTTCGATTTCAGAGCCTGGGTCGGTCAAAGAGGATTCGACCGCGGAGTCGAGCGCCAAGATTTATGCTGAAGACGACCAAGAGACGGTGTCCTTCGTCCGATCGTTTGCGAATCTCTCAGAATTGCCAGAGGACCTAACCGAAGCGTTCGAGTCTTTCAAGTTGGCGATTCTCCGGCACAAACTCACGGATTGGTCGGAAGTGAGCCGCGAGGACGTCTTGGCGAGTCTTGACGCGCTGCGTGAATTGGCCTCTTCGCCGACAACCGAGTCGATGCCCTCTTGATTGGCTACAATCAAGAGAAATCCACCACTCGGACTCGATTCTCGTGACTTCCCCCCTGGACTGGATCGACGATGCCTTAGCGAAACTCCGGCAGGAGCATCTGCTGCGAGAATTGGTTGTCCGTGAAACGCCCCAGTCCGCGATGGTTCGCATCAATGGCCGTGACATAGTCAACTTCAGCGCCAACGACTATCTGGGGTTGGCGGCGGAACCGAGTTTGGGTGAGTCGGTCCGGCGGGCGATTCAAACGGAGGGCTGGGGCGCCGGAGCTAGTCCGCTGGTCACCGGCCGTGGAACTCTGCACGCGAAATTAGAGCAAGCCCTGGCCTCTTTCGAAGGGACCGAAGCGGCCTTGTTGTTCCCCAGCGGCTTCGCGGCGAATGCGGGGACGATCCCGGCACTGGTTCGACAAGGTGACGTCGTCCTAAGTGATCAGAAAAATCATGCCAGCATCATAGACGGGTGCCGCCTGTCACGCGCGGAGGTGCGAGTTTATCCTCATGTCGATGTGGATGCGCTGGCGCGCGAATTATCCGACGTCTCCGGCGCGTCGCGGCGATTGATCGTGACCGATGGACTGTTCAGCATGGATGGCGATCTGGCACCTCTGGCAGATATCTGCCAGTTGGCCGATGCGCACCATGCGATGGTGTTGGTGGACGAAGCCCACGCGACCGGTGTTTTCGGTGATCGAGGTCGAGGGATTTGCGAGTTCCTGGAGGTGGAATCACGCGTGGATATTCGCATTGGAACGCTGAGCAAGGCTTTGGGAACGATGGGGGCCTTTGTCGCGGGTCGTCGACCCTTAATCGATTGGCTGGCCAATCGAGCCCGGCCGTATGTCTTCTCCACGGCGGCCCCCTCCGCGCTTTGTGCGGCCGGAATGAAGGCCCTGGAGATTGTCGAACAGGAGCCCCATCGTCGTGAGAGGTTGTTGTCGCGGGCCAGTGATTTACGGGATCAGTTGGCAGCGTTGAAGCTGAATTTTGGAAATAGCTCAAGCCAGATCATTCCGATTGTCCTGGGTGATCCGCGGCGGACGATCGCGATGTCCAAATGGCTCAACCAGCGAGGCTTTCATGTGCCTGGCATTCGGCCGCCAACGGTGCCTCAAGGCCAGTCCCAGTTACGGATCAGTTTGAGTTACAACCACCTGCCCGCGATGACCGATCGACTCGTCGAGACGCTGGCCGCGTACAGGGAATCCTAGTCATTGGTCCTAGCTAAGAACTGGGACAGCTGGAAACGAGGGACAGCTGGAAACGAGGGACAGCTGGAAACGAGGGACAGCTGGAAACGAGGGTCAGCTGGAAACGAGGGACGGCTGGAAACGAGGGACGGCTGGAAACGAGGCACGACTCAATCAGTCGTTCCATGCGCGCACGGGGGCCTTCGTGAGGATTCGCCAACGTCATGACCTTCATCGATACGCTTCCCAGGCGCAACCTGCCCAACTACTCGTGCCTCAACGCGACGATCGGATCCAGCTGCGCTGCGCGGATGGCTGGATAGACCCCAAAGATGATGCCCACGGCAACCGCGATTCCAAAGGCCAACGGCACCGAAAACGGGGCGACTTGGGGCGAAACCGTCCGGACAGTTTCCGGCAAGCTCGCCATCACTTCCGGAATTCGACGTTCCAAGAGCCAGCGGGCCAGGTTTGTGAGCGGGACGCAAGCCAGACCTCCGGCGACTCCAGCCGTTCCGCCGATGGTGGAGAGTACGATGGTTTCAGCCAAGAACTGTTTCACGATGTCGGCTCGGCGTGCGCCCAAAGCGCGGCGAATCCCGATTTCCCTTGTCCGTTCCGTCACGGTAGCTAGCATGATATTCATGATACCGATGCCACCCACGACCAACGAAATGGCGGCGATCATTCCCATGAAGACGATGAACATCAACCTCATCGTGCGGGCTTGTTCAAGCAACTCCAACGGAACCAGGATGGAAACGTCGTCGTTGCGGTGATGGGCTTTGATCGTATTTCGAACCAATTCGGCGGTCGTCAGCACATCCTCGATACCACCTAGTCGTAGTGTGATTTGGTTCAACTCGACAATCTCCACCTCGAACGATCCGCTGCGGCGGGTCACCACTTTGTCCCCGATTCGTTTGCGCAACGTCGATATCGGAATGTAAATGACCGCTTTATCGCTCGTCGCGGCCGATCCGGTCGCTTGAAGGGTGGATTTCGGTTTGAGGACACCGACGACAACGTAATAGTCCTGGTCGTCCATGATATGGACGGTTTGGCCCAGCGGATCTTTGTAGCCAAAGAGCAACTCGGCGGTTGCGGCCGACAAGACGCAGTGGTTTTGCATCTCGGCTTGCTCGGTATCGGTCAGGAAGTGCCCATCGGCTATCTCCAGCGAGGAGACCTCGGCAAATTCGGGCGTACATCCGATCAACCGCCCATCGACATATTTCAGTCCGCGATTGAATTGACGTCGCAATTCGCGAATCGGGATCGCGCTGCGTATCGTCGGAACGGTGTCCACCAAACGTGTGAAGTCGTCACGCAGCAATCCGTAAGGTATCGCCCCGCGCGTCGAGGGCATGGATGCTTGCGAGGGCTTCACGCTGCGCAAAATGATATTCTCCGCGCCCAGTCCTTCGATCTGTTCCTGCGCCTTGCTACTGATTCCTTCGCCGACGGCCAACAACCAAATGACACTCGCCACGCCGATAAAGATACCCAACATCGTCAAAAGTGAGCGTAAAGGATGAAGCAAGAGGCTCTTGATGCCAAGTTTCCAGATCCGAATCCAGCGCATCATATACCTCGTCCATGCTCGATCGCGGGCTTAATCGATCGGATCGCACAGTTCCGACTGCAGCCAGCTAGCATCGGCGCGAGGGCCGTGCATCTTTGTGACCAACGACATCCGGCAGAAAGGAACGACCTCCACTGGATCCGGGTTATGCCGATTGTGGTGATTTTTTGAATTCTTCAGATCGTGATGGCCGATGTCATGGTTAGGTGACACCGTTGACCATCCCGTAAGTCGTCGGTGCACTTCTCAGACAATTTCACTCTCGCCCATGTCGCCTCCTTGAGACCCAGAAAGGCAGCCGACCCTCATGATGGTAAGCAATTACTTATTGGTGATCCTGGCTATCACTTCGTTGGCAGGTTGTAACACGATTCATCATACCACGGGGCCCGCTGGAAAGCTGTGGGAAAACTATGGCCGCGAGACTCAGGTTGGCAAGGTTCAAGCGGGCGGTGTGGTTCACGAATCGGCGGCCTGCAGTTTTGATGAGGGACACTGTTTTGATGGTAGTTGCGCCAGCGGCAGTTGCGACCCGGGTGGCTGTGGTTGTGGCGCAAGCGGTTGTGGCGGTTGCGATGTGGGTGGTTGCAATGCGGGAGGTTGCAATGCGGGCGGTTGTGGTTGCGGCGCCGGCGGTTGTGGCGGTTGCAACGTGGGTGGCTGTGGTGATCGCGGTGGCATGATTCGCGGTTGCGCCGGCAACTTCTGCGATGGTCGGTGTGGTGGCCATTGCGGTGTCGCGCTCTACAAAGCAAGCTTCGCGATGCAGAACATGGGCGGTGCGGCTCGACATGCACTGCGGCATATTCCGCCCGTCGCCCGGCTGGCCGATCACGCCTACGCCCAGGCCGCGGGAGGATGTCATCAAGGACCTCTTGGACCAAGTACCGCTGCTGTGACCTATCCCTATTACACGACCCGCGGGCCACGTGATTTTTTAATGGCTAATCCGCCCAGCATCGGGCCGTGAGTTAACTGGCGAATTGACCCAACACCAGCGAAATGTTTTGCCCACCAAAGCCAAAGCTATTGGTCAAGGTCGTGCTGCACTCCGCCGGGCGGGTCTCGTTGGGGATGTAGTCCAGGTCGCAGTCCGGATCTTTGTTCTCATAGTTGATGGTGGCTGGCAGCAGGTTGTCGCGCATGGACAACAGGCAGACGATCAGCTCGGTGGCACCAGCCGCTGCGATCAGGTGGCCCATCATGCTCTTGGTGCTGGAGATCGGCGGACAATTATCACCGAAGACGTGCCGACAGGCCCGCGTCTCGACACGGTCGTTCACAGCGGTGCTGGTGCCGTGAGCATTGATATAGTCAATGTCGGATGGTTGTCGCTGGGCGTCTTTGATGGCCATTCGCATGCAGCTGATCGCTCCACGTCCTTCCGGGTGAATATCCGTGATTCGATACGCGTCGGCGGACGAACCATAGCCCAGGATTTCACCATAAATATGCGCGCTGCGGGCTTTGGCTCTTTCCAATTCCTCCAGCACCACCATGGCGGCGCCTTCGCCAAGTACGAACCCGTCTCGCAATCGATCGAAGGGTCGTGACGCGCGGGTCGGCTCATCGTTGCGGGTGGACAGGGCGGTCAGCAGGTTGAACCCCGTGACGCCCAGCGGATGGATCATGCTGTGGGCCCCTCCCGACACCATCGCATTCGCTTCGCCGCGACGGATGATTTCGGTCGCCTCGCCCACGGCCTGGCTGCTGGCCGCACAGGCGGTGAGGCAGTTGGCATTCGGCCCTTGAGCGTTGAACATGCCGGCCACATAACCGGCTGGCATGTTTGGCTCTTGTTCCACTTCCACCAACGGATCGAGCATTTCCTGGCCAGCCTTCGCGAAAGCTCCGATGTCGAACTCCTTATCGCTCATGGCGGCCAACATCATTTTGGAAAAGGTCGCGAAATCTTGCGTTCCTTCACCGGCCCCTAAATAGACGCCAAAACGAGTTGGATCCAAGTCCGAATCGAGGATCCCAGATGCCTGAATGGCCTGTTTGGCCGCGCCTCCAGCGAAACAAGAGTGCCGGCCGCGGCACTTCCATATTTCCGCATCTTCGCCGACCTGGGTGATGTCCCAACTCTTAACCTCGGCCGAGATCTTGGTCGGAAAGCTGCTGGCATCAAAAATAGTCGTCTCGGCAACACCCGACTCGCAGTGCTGCAAGGCCGACCACATGGTCTCCACATCGTGACCCAGCGGATTCACACAACCGATTCCGGTGACTACGACCCGACGTCTCATGGTTTGTTTTCCTCATCAGCAAGTGGATACGTCGTGCGGCAAAAGGAACCAGCCCAACCAACGGAGCCCAACAAACGAACACACAGCCAACGCGAGTCGAATGTTAACTGCTTGCCGAGACCTCTGGTGATTTTATCAGAACATTCGGGTTGGCCAATGTCGATCCGTGCGTCCCAGCTGCCATGTGTCCCCCAGCTGCCATAGTGGGCGACGACTCGTTTGGCGGTATTTCATTCGGCTGCGACCCCATGGATTGTGACTCATTCAGCGGCAACGCGGGAGGCTCGTTGGTTTCCCATGGCGGCCGCCAGGTCCAAATACGGTTGCAGGCTACACCCCGTGTAGCTGGCCGCACATTGGGCCAGCTCTTCCGGCGTCCCTTCGGCGACCACGAACCCGCCACGCTGACCCCCTTCGGGCCCCAGGTCGATAACCCAGTCGGCGCTCTTGACGACCTCCAAATTGTGTTCGATGACGAGGACGGAGTTCCCTTTATCCACCAGTCCATTGAGGACGTTCAGCAGCCTTTGTATATCTTGGAAATGCAGTCCCGTGGTGGGCTCATCCAACAAATAGAGCGTTTTCCCGCTGTCCACCGAAGCGAGCTCCGTGGCCAATTTAATTCGTTGGGCCTCGCCACCGGACAACGTCGTGGAAGGCTGGCCCAGCGGCAAATACCCCAGTCCCACTTCGTTGAGACTGCCGAGCGTGCGAGCCATATTCTCAAAGTTTTGAAAAAAGTCACACCCTTCCGCGACGCTCATGTTCAACACATCCGCGATGGAACGACCGCGGTAATGGACCTGTAAGGTTTGGCGATTGAAGCGCGCGCCACGGCATTGATCGCAGGTCACAAACAGGTCCGGCAGGAAACTCATTTCAATCCGCTGGACCCCTTGCCCTTGGCACGATTCGCACCGCCCCCCGTTGGTGTTGAAGCTGAATCGTCCGACTCGATATCCCATCTGTTTGGCCTGGCGAGTTCCAGCAAAAACTTTGCGGACCTCGTCGAACACGCCGGTGTAGGTAGCAGGATTGCTTCGTGGCGTGCGACCGATGGGAGATTGGTCGATCTGGATCACGCGGTTCAGTTGGCTGACGCCGCGAAGACTAGTGTGTTGGCCTGGCTTGGACGAGTTGAGACCCATGCGCCGCAACAGGGCCGGGGCGAGCGTCTCATTGACCAGTGAACTCTTTCCCGATCCGCTCACACCCGTGATGCAGGTGAAAACGCCCAGTGGAATTCGGACGTCGATGTTGTTCAGGTTGTTGGTGCCAACTCCCTGAATGAACAAGGACTTGGTCTTCGTCGTTCGTCTTCGCTCGTTTGGAATCGGTATGCGGTCCAACCCCGAAAGATAGCGGCCGGTCGGTGAGTGTTTCGTCTTTTCCGCCTGGTCGACACTCCCCTCAAAAACGATCTTTCCGCCATCCCGACCAGCCTGAGGACCGATATCGATCAGTCGATCCGCTTGGCGCATCATGGCCTCGTCGTGTTCAACGACCAACACCGTATTGCCTTGGGTCTGTAGATCTCGCAGTGAGTCGATCAACCGTTGATTGTCGCGCGCATGGAGTCCGATGGACGGCTCGTCCAGAATATAGCAGACACCGACCAAACCCGACCCGATGCTCGTGGCCAATCGGACGCGTTGGATTTCGCCGCCGCTGAGCGTCTTGGCGCAACGATCGAGCGACAGATAGTCCAATCCGACTCGGTCCAGGAACTCCAATCGTTTTCGGATCTCGCGAACGAGCGGTTCGCCGATCGCCTGGTCTTCGTTCGACAAACGAAGTTGCTCGAAAAAGTTCCTGGCCGTCACCACCGTCATGGCGGTGATTTCATGGATTGGGTGTCCTCTTAACAAAACACTCCGTGCCTCGGGCCGTAGCCGAGTGCCGTGGCAGGCGCGGCACGGCACTGACGCGCGAAAGTGTTCTAGTTCCGCCAACCTCTTGGTCGAGCTGGATGTGGCGTACTCTTGCTCCAACAACATCAAAATACCGGGAAAATCCTGCTCATCCCCTTGGATCAACGCATCTCGGAGCCGGGGCTTGAGTTGTTCCAGCGGCGTTTCGCCGCTGGAACCATGCGCCTTGAGAAACGCGGCGGCTTTGTTGCGTCGTTCGGCCGTGGCGGCTGACATGCCATTTTTCCAGGCAGCAATGCCGCCCTCGAGCAGGGACGCGCTTGAATCGAGGACGATCAATTCCGGATCAAACTGTTCGCTGGACCCCATCCCTTCGCAGACCGGACAGGCGCCATACGGACTGTTGAAGCTAAAAGTCCTCGGCTCGACCTCCTCGTAGCTGATGTTGCAATTCGGACAGACCAACCGCGTGCTGTAGAGTTCATCCCGCCAGACAATTTCTTTATCTTTGTCCGGCCCTGGCGGGCGCTGGCCGTCGCCCTGTTTTCCAACCGCGGCGGCTGGCTCGTTCGCGCCCCTACCATCCAAATAACAGAGTGTCAGCACTCCGTCGCCATGTTCCACGGCGTTGGCAATCGATTCTGTTAACCGCGCGTCAATGCCCTTGCGAATGATGATGCGATCCACGACCGCATCGATATGATGGATCTTTTGCGGGACGATCTCGGGGACGTTATCGAGGTCGCAAACCAGTCCATCCACACGGACTCTCAAGAAGCCCGCCTGGCGAACACGCTGCAGCACCTCTTTATGAGCCCCTTTGCGCCCACGCACCATGGGCGCCAAGATCATGACCTTGGTCCCCTCATGCATTTCCAGCAGCCGGTCACGAATTTCCTCGACACTTTGTTGGGAGATATCGGCGCCACATTGATAACAAGTTGGCTGGCCCAGCCGGGCCATCAGCAACCGCAGGTAATCGTAAATCTCGGTGACCGTCGCCACCGTACTGCGAGGATTTTGATTTCCAGGACGTTGGTCAATGCAAATCGTGGGCTGCAATCCATCGATGAGATCCACATCCGGCCGCGCCATCTGATCCATGAATTGCTGCGCGTAAGCAGACAAACTCTCGATGTATTGCCGCTTTCCCTCGGCATAGAGCGTGTCGAAAGCCAACGAACTCTTTCCCGAACCACTCGGCCCGGTCAGCACGACCAATTGATTGCGAGGTATGTCAACGTCCACACCCTGCAGATTGTTGGTACGAGCACCGCGAATGCGGATGAATTCGCCAGTTTGGCCTTCCGCCGTCGGCTTCGAGCGCTCAACATCCAACATCGGCTGACAGTACTCCCCTCAGAACAGGTAATCTGGCTGTGTATAATCCGGCCAGCCTACCAGCGCCCGGGAGTCCCAGCAAGGAATCAAGTATACAGCGACAGCACGGACGGTATGGCAACCGGTCCAGCCGCCGACTGAATCCGATCAACAGTTTTGCGTACTGGATGACCCTGAAAGGCAATCAAGATGGACGTTTCCCAGCGAGAATCATGGCTCCTGGCTCGATACGCGATGTTCAGTCGCGATACGGCCGGTCGCAAGCATGCCGAACCCGAACATGCCTATCGAGGACCTTATCAACGCGACCGAGACCGCGTTTTGCACAGCGCGGCTTTCCGTCGACTCAGCGGCAAGATGCAAGTCTTTACCGGAGAGATGGGTGACTACCATCGCACCCGTCTCACACACACCATGGAAGTGGCGTCCGTGGCCCGGACCATGGCCCGGGTCATGCGGTTGAATGAGGACCTTGTGGAGACGTTGGCCTTGTTGCACGACATAGGTCATCCGCCGTTTGGACATGCGGGCGAGGATGCACTGGCGGAGTGCCTCGCGGACGACGGGGGGTTCTCACACAATCATTTTGCCCTCACTTTGGTGGAAGATCTGGAGGACCGTTATCCTCAGTTTCCGGGATTGAATCTTTCGCAAGAAGTGCTCGATGGCCAAAAGACGCGTACCGACAAAACCGGGACCACTGACTGGCCGCCGCTCCTCGAAGTGCAGCTGGTCGACCTGGCTGACAGCATCGCTTACAACGCACATGATGTTGATGATGCGATGGTCTTGGGACTTGTCCAGCCTGGTGATCTGCTCGAGGTGCCGTTAGCTAACCGAGCCGCGCGTCATCTGGCTAGAAAACATAAGGAGATTCCGGAAAATCGCCGCCGCCAGGCATTGGTTCGCGAACTGATCGACATTCAGGTCGGTGCGGTATTGACCAAATGTCTGCCGGAACTTTCCAAGAGTGGCTGGAATTCCGCCGACGAGGCACGGCGTGCTGGGTATTGCTTGACGCCATCGGCGGATATCGCCGCTGAAAAACGAGTCCTGGAGGAGTTCTTGTACGACTCAGTCTATCGCCATGCCAACCTATTGGAGGTTCGGCGTCGGGCCCAACAGCAGCTGACAGAAATGTTTGAATATCTCGTGAGACATCCGAACTTTCTCAGTCCACCTTATCGGGCCAGGATTGAAGAGGTAGGGATCCGGAGAGCTGTGGCAGACTATGTAGGTGGTATGACCGACCGGTTCTGTTATCAGCGTTATGACGAATTGATTGCCCAGTCTTCCTAAAGTTGTCTCAGACACCACTTTCGGCTGGCGGAAGCGGATAGACTCCTAGTCGATCACGGTGCTAGAATTGACACGGTTGTAGAATCGGGTGGATGTAGACAGAATCCCGCTTACTCTGCCGCATGAATGCTAAATGGAGTGGATGTCGGCAAGTTCGATTTACACACCGAGAAACCTCCCCACATCAAAAAATCGAACATCGAATCTCCACATCACCGCGACTCGGCCGAGAGTCGAAATAGCTATGGGCCTTTTGATACTTCGCTGCGCGTTTCTGTTGGTTGCAGCTGGTCTATCGGTGTCGATTTTCAATTCCGAGCTACTTCCCAATGACCCGGAATGGTCGGTGTGGGCTGTTTTTGCGGCCGTCATGTCGGTCGCTGCTGGCGTGATTGGCCTGGATGTACTCCTTAAGCGGAAGAAATTGGACGCGATCACCGCCGTCTATTTTGGCTTGCTGGTGGGGTTATTCCTGACCTATGCCGTTGGGTTGGCGATGACACCCTTGTTGGAAAATAGCGAGTATCAGCGATTTATCCAACTCATTCTGGGTATGGTGCTGTGTTATCTCTGTATCAGCCTGCTCTTCCAAACCAAAGACGATTTTCGTTTCATCATTCCGTACGTGGAGTTTGCCCGCGAAGTCAAGGGGATGAAGCCATTCGTGCTTGATACCAGCGTCGTGATTGACGGACGAATCGCGGACGTGGTCGAGACGAACATCATGGACAATCAATTGATCATGCCTCGTTTTGTCCTTTCCGAGTTGCAGCAGATCGCGGACAGTAGCGACAAGCTGCGTCGCAGCCGAGGTCGTCGCGGGTTGGATATTCTCAACCGTTTGCGAAGTGACAAGTCGATCGATTTGCAGATCTACGATCGAGATCTAGCGGAGATGGCGGGCCAGCCGGTGGATATGAAGCTGGTCCTGCTCGCCAAGCATCTCGAAGGTAAACTTGTCACCGGGGACTACAACCTCAACAAAGTCGCTCGCTTGCACAATGTCACGGTCATCAATCTCAACGACATTGCCAACGCCCTCAAACCGGTCTTCTTACCGGGCGAAGAGGTCTCAGTGAAGATCGTCAAAGCAGGCGAGGAGGAGGGGCAGGGGGTTGGCTATCTAGAAGACGGCACCATGATCGTTGTCGAAGGGGGTCGATCGTATGTTGGCAGTGAGGTCAAGATTGCGGTGACCAGTGTGTTGCAGACCAGTGCCGGACGAATGATTTTTGGCAAGTACAACAACAGTGGTGGCCATCGCAGCTGACGAAAAAGTGTCTCGCTGGTCGGCCTCGCGCTCGAAAGAAAACCTCATGCGTGTCTCCGATTTGGTAACCGTTGACGGCTACGGAGAAGGCCGTTCTTAATCCTAATCTTTTCGACATTCCATATTCATTCGTGCGATATCCATCCGACGCTCCTCATTACACATACCACTCTCCAAACGTCACGTCACGCGGCTCGTTGATTGCGCCCGTGTTCGGCATGATGGCCAACTGGCCTCCATCGGCTACCAGCGTCTGGCCAATGATATAACGTGAATCCTCGGATGCCAAAAACATGGCCAAGTTGGCGATATCGCTCGGCACTCCACAGTGTCCCGCGGGCACCGATTTTGGTGCATTCTCCCAGTCGAAATCTTTTCCCAGGGCTCGCTCCTGGTTTTCCACGCGAATCCAGCCGGGCGCGATGGCGTTCACGCGTATGCCTTTTTGGATGAGTTCCAGTGACACTTCGCGAGTGAAGGCGACAATCGCGCCTTTGGTTGATGCGTAGATCGAGTGCTCCGTCATACCTGCGAATGCATGTACGGACGTGAGGTTGATGACGTAGGCACGTTCCTGCTTTTGCATGACAGGTACCAGCGCCTTGGTCACGAAGAATTGGGAGCGAACGTTCACACTAAAGAGCGTGTCCCATTGACTGGGAGTGATCTCCCCGAACGGCGCGTTGAACGTGATTCCGGCATTGTTGACCAACACGTCCACCCCGCCGAGAAACTCCGTTGCGCGAGCTGCCAACTCCTCCATCGGTTCGACCTCGCGAAAATCGGCTTGAAACGCAGTCGCCTTTTGGCCAGCGGCCCGAATGTCCTCGGCTGCTGATTCCGCCCCGTCGGCACTCGATGAATAATGCAATACGACGTCGGCACCGTGTTTTCCCATTTCCAGTGCAATCCCGCGACCGATCCCGGTGCCCGATCCGGTGACCAAAACTCGCTTGCCTTGCATTTTCCGAGATACCATTGCCTACTCCTCTCACTAACCTTCGAGTAACGATTGGATGGATCGTTCGAAAAGGACCTTCGGTAAATCGTATCCCACTTATCGGCCCTGATCCAGCGGTCGAAGTTGACGCAACGGTGTGCGCGGGGCCGTTAATCGGCTACTCCTAGCCACTTGAGCAATCTGGTAGGGTATGACCGCCCTAGCATTCACCTGCTTACCCTACCGAGCAGCCCTGCACGAGAGCCTTTCTGATGAATCGAACGACGAAGCCAAATTACGAATTCGACCAACAGTTTCAGTCTGAGTTGGTGCTCGACTCTCAGAGCATCCTGGGGGAGGGGCCCTGTTGGGATCCGACCGAAAATGTTTTGTGGTGGATCGATGTGCGGGGCCAACTGGTGCATCGTTACAGTCCAGCTACCGCCGAGAACGCGAGCTACCGAGTCGGCCAATCAGTGGGATGTGTTGTGCGGCGGCACAAAGGGGGGTTGATGGTCGCCGTGGAAAATGGGTTTGCCAGCTTTGATCCTGCCTCGGAGTCATGCGAAATCTTGGCGGATCCGGAATTCGATCGACCTGGCAATCGATTCAATGACGGCAAGTGTGACCCGTCCGGTCGATTCTGGGCCGGGACGATGGACGATGCCGAAGTCGACCCGCGGGCGGGGTCGCTGTATTGCCTGGACCTCGACGGCCAGGTGCACAAGCGATTGGAAAAAATTGGCGTTTCCAACGGAATTGTCTGGTCCGCCGACAGGCAAACCATGTACTTCATCGACAGTCCGACTCGGCGTGTGGACGCATTTGACTACGACGATACCAGCGGCGAGATTAGCCAGCGGCGTACGGTTGTCGAGGTTCCGGAGGGATGGGGGTGGCCCGATGGCATGGCCATTGACGCCCAGGACCGGTTGTGGGTGGCTTTGTGGGCGGGTTGGGGTGTGGCTTGCTTCGATCCCGCCAACGGCCAGCCGATCGCATTTGTCGATGTCCCGGTCGCACGTTCCAGCGCCTGTTGTTTCGGTGGCCCGGCGCTGGACCTTCTCTACATCACCACGGCTCGAGACAAGATGACCGCTGATGAGCCGGATCAGCCACTGGCCGGCGGATTGTTTTACGCTGACGTCGGGACCCGCGGGACGGTCTTTGGATCCTACTTAGGGTGATCCGCGGGTTGTCGATATGTCGAGTATCCAACCGGGAAGCCTGCAGCCGCCAGACATGGACTGGGTCGCTGCGTCATGGAACGCGTGTGAGAAATGCGGGCTAGAAGTGATTCGGTTCTCGTTTGAGCAACCGGCCCTTCCCTTGGCTACCCACGAACTTACCCTCTCGCACCTGGACTTCTCCACGCACCGTCACCGCGCTGGGGCGACCTTGGATGCTCCAACCCTCAAACGCGCTGTAGTCCACCGCCAACTGGTGAGTCCGAGCCGAGATGGAGCCGCGATAGTTGGGATCGAAGATGACCAGGTCCGCGTCGGCACCGATCTGAATGGTCCCTTTGCGGGGAAAAAGACCAAAGAGCTTGGCAGCTTGCGTACTGCCCACATCGACCATCTGGTTCAGGCTGATCTGTTCGCCGACCACGCCATGGGTAAAGAGCAGGTTGATGCGGTCCTCCAACGAGGGGATGCCGTTAGGTATCAGTGAAAAGTTGTCTTGGCCCATATCTTTTTGGCCCACAAAATCGAACGGGGCGTGGTCGGTCGCCACAGTGCTGACCATCCCGTTTCGCAAACCGTTCCAGAGTACGGGCTGGTTGCGTCGGTCGCGAAGTGGCGGCGACATGACGAACTTGGATCCTTCGAAGTTCGGCTGTTCGGTGTAACTCTTATCAAGCAGCAGGAACTGGATCAGCGTTTCCACCCACACGTTGACACCACGGCTGCGCGCCCGCAGCGCCGCTGACAGAGCCTCTTCGCAGCTGGTATGGACGATGTAAATGTGGGCTCCGGTCAGTTCGGCAAAGGTCGTGAGATGATGGACTCCTTCGGCTTCAACTCGTGGAGGTCGGGAGGTGTCCTGGTATTCCGGTCCGGTACATCCTTGGGCCAGAAGCGCTCGTTGGAGCTCGGCAACCAAAGTGCCGTTTTCACAATGCGCGGTCACGATGACGCCCAACTCCTTGGCCAAATTAAGGGTGTGGAACAGCGACGCATCGTCGATTTCAAACGCCCCTTTGTAGGCCAGGAAGATCTTGAACGACGAGATGCCACTGGCCACAATCTCCCGCAACTGCGATTCCGTCTGTTGGTCATAGCGGCTGACCCCCATATGAAAGGTGTAGTCGCAAGCAGATTGACCCTCGGCTTTGCTTTTCCAGGTGTCCAACACCTTGGCATGATCTTCATTATTGGCTGGACAGACCATCTCGATCATCGTGGTCGTGCCACCGACCAAAGCTGCGCGACTGGCCGTCTCGTGGGTGTCCTTGGCAAAAGTCCCCATGAATGGGAGATAGATGTGGACGTGAGGATCGATAAAGCCTGGAAACACATATTTTCCGCTAGCATCAATCACTTCGGCATCCGGGGGTGCCTTCAGCTGGCGCCCGATCGCCGTGATCGTTTCGTTCTCGCACCAGAGGTCCGCCTGATAACGATCGCTGGCGGTGACAACTTCTCCATTTCGAATCATCAGACTCATTTTCTTATCTCCGAGGCAGTCCGAGGTTGTTCCCTCCCAATATTGCACTGCGCGGCCGGCGATCCCACAATCCCTCGCGCGCCAGTGTCTCCCAGTAAGTCAGTGTCTCCCAGTAAGTCAGTGTCTCCCAGTAAGTCAGTGTCTCCCAGTAAGTCAGTGTCTCCCAGTAAGTCGGTGTCCCCCAGCGAGTCGGTGTCCCCCAGCGAGTCGGTGTCCCCCAGTGAGTCGGTGTCCCCCAGTGAGTCGAGGCACCCTGTCACGTGAGCCTCAAGTTTGCGAATCGACGTTGTCCCATTTTTCCGTCGGCTGCAAAATGGCTTCTCCTACGCGGATTGTAATTTGACTCCATCGGAGCCCCGGGAATGGACCAAGACTCCCCTTCATCGCAGAGGCCGTCATCGAATTCCGATGAGACGGATTTGGCGCCATGGCGACGCCGGCTGCACGAGATCATATTCGAGGCGGATACGCCCGCGGGACGGGCGTTCGACGTGGGTTTGTTCGTCGCCATCGGCATCTCCATTCTGGTGGTGATGTTGGAAACCGTGGAGGCGATTAGCAGAGACTGGGGCCCTTGCCTGCAGGGTATGGAATGGTTGGTGACGCTGCTATTTACCGGCGAATACGTGCTACGGATTGCCTGTGTGCGACGTCCCTGGAGCTACATCATAAGTTTCTATGGCATCGTGGACTTGCTTTCGCTGTTGCCGACCTATTTGGGGCTGGCAGTAGCGCCATTTGGGAATCCGGCTCAATCCTCGCGGCCGCTTACTTTGCTGGTTGTGATTCGAGGCCTACGTTTTCTGCGAGTGTTTCGCGTCTTGAAGCTGGCCCAATACATGCACGAAGTGCGTTCGATGTCCAATGCTTTTCGACAGGCGCGCGCCAAGATCACGGTGTTATTGGCCTTTGTGACGACCGTGGTGTTGATCCTCGGTGCGACCATGTATTTGATTGAGGGACCGGAGCGCGGTTTTACGAGCATTCCACGGGGTGTTTATCGGGCCATCGTCACGGTCACCACCGTCGGGTACGGGGATATCAGACCCCAGACGCCATTGGGACAGGCTTTGGCGGCCCTGGCCATGCTCACGGGCTATACGATCATCATCGTGTCGCCGGGCATGGCTATTGCGGAAATGTCTCAACAGGTCCAGTCGCGCATCAGCACGCAAGTTTGTCCGTCCTGCAGCCGCGAAGGCCATGAGTACGAAGCATCGCACTGTAAGTATTGCGGTAGCTCGCTTTGACTCCAGGGTCAGCGGACGAGGGGCCGTGGACGAGGGGCCGTGATTTTCCTCACCGCTTTTTTTGTTACGATGGTCTGAAGCTTCGCGGGTGGCCAAACAGGCACTGCGTTTCAATCGTTTGCGTTGAATTTTTTGTGGGACGATGAATCTCCATGACAAGCACTGCCTTTGATCGGCTGAACAAGGCCTTCCAACAGGGAGGAATCGATGATGCGCTGGCGCAATTGGCGGCCCATCTTCGGGTTGAAAAAAAATACCATGAGCTATTCGAAGTGCGCAAGATGCAGCTGCGTCGAAAACACGACCTGCCATTGATGTCACCGGACAGCTCACAACTCGCCGGCGAATTACGAGACGAATTCGAGAAAGGATTGTTGGATGCCTGCCGCGAAGTCGGCATGCTGCTGCTGCGGAATTATCAGATCCGCGAGGGGTGGATGTACCTGCGGGCGGTGGACGATCCAGACGCCGTCCGAGACACGCTGAGCGAGTTGAGCGTGCCAGACGATCGTCGAGAAGAGTTAGTTGAGCTGTTGTTTCAAGAAGGTTTGGACCCGGTCCGTGGTTACCAACTGCTGCTGGACCAAAACGGCACGTGCAATGCGATTACCGCGCTCGACGGCCGGATTGGAAGTATGGCGCCAGAGGCCCAGACCGCGACTGCTGGAGCCCTGATTAACCACCTGTATAGCGAGCTGATTTCCAACGTGCGAAGTCATATCGAGCGCCAAGAAGAGACGGCCCCGGCTGACGGTTCACTGAGGGAATTGATCCAAGAGCGCCCTTGGCTGACCGAAGGTGGTAACTATCATGTCGACACCAGCCACTTGTCATCGGTCGTTCGATTGGCCAGGCATGTGCACGAAGAGACGTCGTTGAGATATACGTTGGACTTTTGCGCTTACGGAAAACAGCTAGATGACCAGCTTCAGTATCCCGGCACAGCGCCGTTTGAGCAGCTCTATGAATCGCACGAGCTGTACTATTCGGCGCTACTGGATGAGCGAACCGACGAAGCGATCGAGTATTTTCGAGAGAAGGCGAATTCGACGGATGCCTATTACGAGGGAACCCAGGCGGCGGAAGTCTACGTGGAGTTGCTCATGCGTTGCGGACGGGGTGAAGAATCCATCGCTGAATCGGTTCGGCTGCTGCCCCCCGGGACACATACGACCGGCCTGGCCCCTTCGTTGCTGGAACTATCCACCCGCTTTGGCAATTTTGACGCCTACCTCCAGGCGTGTGAAGATCAGGACGACATTCTAGGCTATGTCAGCGGGTTGGCTCTGCGGCAGTCATCAGGCGACGATCCAATTAACACCAAATAAAAAACCGACCCCCTTCGATTTACGAAGGAGGCCGATTATTTGCATTCAGATTAAGGCTGGCTTAGCGAATGGCGCTGGCCTTGATGATGCGAGTGTTGGGCAGAAAGGCCGACGGATCGACAACCGGCGCGGGTGGGACATCCGTTTCTTCAGCTGCCGAGGGAGCAGCTTCAGCCGAAGTGGACCAACCCGTATCCGCAGCGGGAACGCGGCAGCAGCCATCGTCGCAGCCGCCGCCTTTGCAGCAACCGTTATCGCCACAGCAACCATCGTTGCAGCAGCCTTTGCCACAGCAGTCGTCGTTACCACAGCAAGGGTCTTCGCAGCCACATCCGGGGTCGCGGCAGCGACGACGATGCGAAAGGAGTTTGCCCAGCAAGCCGCCGCATCCACCATTGCCACAGCAAGGATCTTCGCAGCCACATCCGGGGTCGCCACAGCAAGGATCTTCGCAGCCACATCCGGGGTTGCCACAGCACGAATCGCCACAGCCACAGCCGCCGCCGCCGCAAAGTCGCGACAGCAATCCACGACATCCACAGCCACCCCCACCACAGCAGGGATCTTCGCAGCCGCAGCCGGGGTCGCCACAGCAAGGGTCACCACAGCAGGGATCTTCGCAGCCACATCCGGGGTCGCCACAGCAAGGATCTTCGCAGCCACATCCGGGGTCGCCACAGCAAGGATCTTCGCAGCCACATCCGGGGTCGCCACAGCAAGGATCTTCGCAGCCACATCCGGGGTTGCCACAGCACGAATCGCCACAGCCACAGCACGAATCGCCACAACCACAGCACGAATCGCCACAGCCACAGCCGCCGCCGCCGCAAAGTCGCGACAGCAATCCACGACATCCACAGCCACCCCCACCACAGCAGGGATCTTCGCAGCCGCAGCCGGGGTCGCCACAGCAAG
>Ga0310121_10000366_pt1 | contig 50330 bp, 49 predicted proteins | sample CB27_Tmax_986_MG_FD_203504 | JGI IMG/M metagenome (GOLD analysis project Ga0310121, IMG submission 203504) | Marine microbial communities from Western Arctic Ocean, Canada - CB27_Tmax_986 | ecosystem: Environmental > Aquatic > Marine > Oceanic | place: Canada: Western Arctic Ocean | collected... | reverse complement strand
AGATATTCATTGGATGCCTGGTAATAGAATTGTTCCCTCGGTTGCATCCGGTTGCATGTTAAAACTTTTAAAATATGACTTACACACAGAAGCACATACTTTCTTGTATTGCATGACACCAGGGTTCCACCAAGACAATATTTCATATCATGACTGTTGTGAAGAGTCCTATCATATTTGGGGGACGTCATGGATGATGCAATTTGGTGATTTACCAACAGGAGGGTATTTCTGGAGACCGCCTTATATTAACCATGGTGCTTTTGCTAGCAAAAATGGCATTATTGCAATCGGGCGAACCGATGCTCATCTTCATAACTATTTTCATCATAACCCTTGGTCAAACCCTAAGGAGAATGCAGATAGGGCAGCAGCTAGACTCAGACGTTTGAGACCGTCTTTGTATAAATGGATTCAATCACCTGATGGGCATAATCACTTTACTGATTTTGAGTATCCTCATTATCATGATCACGACCATGATCACGATTAAATAGGTATTATATTCTGGGTATTTTATAACCCAATATTACATTATGTCAGGACCCTTAAAAGGCCTTAAAATAATAGAGCTAACCAGTGTTGTATTGGGGCCTTGGGCTGCTCAAATCCTTGCAGATATGGGTGCTGAAGTTATTAAAGTTGAGGCACCGTTTGGTGACAGTAATCGACAACTGGGGGCTTCACGTAATCCAAATATGGCGGCTCTTTATCTCTCAAACAATAGAAACAAGAGAAGTTTAGTTCTTGATCTAAAGCAGTCAAGTGCACGCGATGCTTTGTTAGCTATCGTTAAGGACTGTGATGTTTTTCTGCATAATAATCGACCTCAAGTTATGACCAAACTTAAACTAGAATATAACGATATCAAATCAGTCAATGAGAATATCATTTATTGCGGTACTTATGGTTACAGCAAGGATGGGCCATACGGAGAAAAGGGTGCGCTCGATGACTCTATACAAGCTGCTAGTGGCATTGCCGCTTTGAATGAATTGGTGCTCGGTGAACCTAGATATTTACCTACCGTGGTTGCTGATAAAACCACAGCAATAACAGTTGTCTATTCAATACTGGCAGCCCTGTTTCACCGTGAACGAGCAGGCAGTGGTCAAGAAATTGAAGTACCAATGTTTGAGACCATGGTCTCATTTGTGATGGCTGAACACATATGGGGAGAGATTTTTGAACCACCATTGGGTAAAGCTGGTTACACTCGCCTAATGTCTCATCATCGAAAACCGTATAAAACTAAAGACGGCTATATTGCTGTATTACCTTATATGAATAATCATTGGAAGACTTTTTGTGAAAAAGCAGAAAGACAAGATTTGATTGAAGATGATCGATTTAAGAACCTCTCTTCTAGAGTTGAAAACATTGATGACACCTATTCAGAGACAGGAAAGATTCTGGCAACAAAAACAACTCAGGAATGGTTAGATATTTTTACTGATACCAAGGTGCCTGTCATTGTTGTGAACAGTCTTGATGATTTATTTACTGATCCACATCTAGAAGCGGTTGGTTTTTGGCAAGATTTTGATCACCCCACGGAAGGCAAATTAAAGATGCCAGGTTTTCCAGTAAAATTTTCAGAAACTCCAGCCACAATTCGCAAACACGCACCAAATTTTGGCGAGCACAGCTTAGAAATTTTAGCAGAGGCAGGGATTGATGAAGAAACAATCAAGCAAATGATTGAGTCTAAGGCTACATCAGTGTTTGACTAGATATTTTCTCTAAAGCTCTTTAGATCTTCAATAACTTCGCTGGTATGACTATCGGGATCAACCTTGCTGTAACGCTTTAAAATTTTGCCTTGTGGATCAATAATAAAAGATTGTCTTTTAGCCATGGTCATCATCATAAATTTCCCAAGCACGCCGTAATCGTCAGCACAGCTTTCATTAACATCTGCGAGAATAGGATAGGGGAGACTATATTTTTCACTGAATTCTTGATGTGATTCAACATCATCAAGGCTGACCCCTAGTATTTGGGTGTTCAGTGATTTAAATTCAAAAATATTGTCTCTAAAGCTGCACGCTTCAGTCGTACATCCTGGTGTACCGTCTTTGGGGTAGAAGAATAAAACAACATACTGCCCTTTATAATCTTCCAAACTATGCCATTCACCGTTCTGATCTTGAAGATTGAAATTTGGAGCTAAATCGCCCGCATTGAGATCTGATCCTGAAACAACGCTTGTGTAGCCAACCAATGAAACCAAACTCAGTCCTAATACAAAAGATGTAATTGCCTTATTCATAATTTTCACCATAATTAAAAATTAAACTTATTCTACATTAACCAATAGGTATTATTGTTAATATCTACTTATGAACATATTCGAAAATAAAATGGGTTTGGTTCTCCCTGGTGGAGGCGCAAGAGGTGCTTATCAAATTGGCGTATTAAAAGGGATTAATGAAATTCTGCCAGATAGAGTTAAAAATCCTTTTAGTACCATCAGTGGCACATCAGTCGGGGCTATTAATGCAAGCGTCATAGCATCAAAAGCAGACTCTTTTATTGATGCGGTTGATTTACTGAATGATATTTGGAGTAACTTTAAAACCAATAGAGTATATAAAACAGATAGCCTAACAATGTTTAAAAGCAGTTTACACTGGCTAGTTACTATTGTTTCCGGAGGAACCTTAGTCAAGAATCCAAAGTCATTGCTCAATAATTCACCGTTAAGAAACCTTTTATCTGAAAGCATCAATCTTGATCATATAAGATCAAATATCGATGAGGGCAATCTGGAGGCTTTTGCTATAACGGCAGCTGGTTATAGTTCCAGAAAATCAATAACATTCTTCCAATCCAATAAAAAAAATATTAATTGGGAGAAGTTCAGAAGAAAGGGCATAGAATCGAGAGCCACTACTGATCATCTGATGGCCAGCGTGGCGCTGCCTTTAATTTTCCCAGCAGTGAAAATTGATAATGAATTCTTCGGTGATGGAGCCATGCGTCATGCCACGCCATTGTCACCAGCAATTCGTCTAGGAGCTGAAAAATTATTAATCATCACCACAGATAATAATAAGAAAAATCCTGATACCGATGAAAGAGATCATCCTTCAATAGGAGAGATAGGAGGCTATATGCTCGATGCATTATTCTCTAGTGGGCTTTTATCAGATTTAGAACGCCTGGACCGTATTAACCAAATTATCAAACATTCTGGTAATGGTCCAATCAATACTGCATCAAAGCAAATGAAACATCTGGATTATTGTATTATTTCACCCTCAAAGGATATTAACCTCATTGCTGAAGGACATTTCAGTGAACTACCTTATTCAATCAAGCTACTTTTAAGAGGGTTAGGTTTAAACAATAAAAGTCAGTCTGAGTTGTTAAGTTTTTTATTGTTTGAATCCTCGTTCACTCAGGAATTAATCGAACTGGGTTTTCAAGATGCAATAGAACAAAAAGAGCAAATAAAGAGTATTTTTCAATAAATAATAATGTTTTTACAGTAATAGAGCTGTTGCTAACCCTAGAAAAGTTATAAACCCCAGAACATCGGTCAAGGTTACCATGAGCACCCCACTTGCAAGCGCTGGATCAATACCAATACGTCTCAGTAAAAATGGGATAGAAACCCCTGCTATAGAAGAGGCAAGCATATTCAGTAACATTGACGCCCCAACGATTAAGCCTATATCCCAACTGGTTTTAAATAAGAGTACCGCCAAGCAGGAAACAATAATTGACCAAAATACTCCGTTCACTAGAGCAACCAGGAATTCTCGTGATAATAAGTTCATCGCATTAGATGATTGGATTTTGCCCATAGCGATTCCTCGGATAACAAGAATAAGGGTTTGATTACCTGCAACCCCACCCATGCTCGCTACTATCGGCATTAAGACAGCTAGAATGACAATCTGATCAAGAGTTTCTTGGAATAGGCTGACAGCAGTGGCAACAATAAAGGCTGTTATCATGTTGGCGCCTAACCAAACAGCTCTTCTTTTAGAGCTCAAGAGCACAGGAGCAAAGATATCATCTTCATCATCTAATCCTGCCATGTTAAATATTTCACTATTGGCCTGATCTTGAATCACATCAACGACGTCATCCACAGTAATTTCTCCTAATAATTGATTATTTGAATCGACTACGGGAGCTGAAATTAAATCCAAATTCTGAAATTCAATGGCTACATCATTGGCTTTTGCATTGGCATCAATTGCTTTAACAGATTCATCCATGATTTCTTCAATAGGCATCTCTATGTTTTCTGTAAAGAGATCCACCAATTTTACAGAACCCAAATATTGATTGTGACGATTGATAACGTAAATTAAGTTAGTATTAATTGGCAGTTTTTCAAAGGTTCTTAAATAGCGAATCAACCCATTAATAGATATACCTCTTCTTATCGTTACAATTTTTGGGTTGGTTAAACCACCCGCAGAATCATCCTCATATGACATGACTGATTCCAGTCTAATTTGGTCTTGTTTATCTAGAGCTTTAATTACTTGGTCTGTAATTTGATTTGGCAGATCATTAATAATATCAGCTAAATCATCCAACTCCATGTCTTGGGTAGCTGCAATCAGTTCTTGCGTATCCATTTGATCAATAAGGTTTTGCCTGACATCTTCAATGAGTTCTTTTAGAACCTCACCTTCATCTTCTTGATCCATCATCTCCCATAAAATTTCTCTGTTCCTGGGTTCTATTGATTCAAGCAGTCTTGCAATTTCATAAGGACTAAGTGAGGAGAGAGTATTCTTGATACTAGCTATCCTATCTTTTTCAATATCTTTTATGAGATCAGTGAGTTTTTTTTCTGAATGTTGCATGTTTTGAGATATTTATAGGCCTAATTTTATTTATTCAGATTGTAATTAATATCAACAAAATATAACAATAAATTTACATTCTAAAGCCTTCCCCTAGGTAAACTTTTTTAACTTCCCTATTTTCTAGAAGTTGTTCTGGAGTACCGTAGGCAATTGATACACCTTCATTAACGATATATCCACGCGTACATATCTCTAATGTCTCTCTAACATTGTGATCTGTAATTAGTATGCCTATACCTTCACCAGCTAAATCTTTTATAATTCTTTGAATATCAAGGACCGAAATAGGATCGACGCCTGCGAATGGTTCGTCTAAGAGTATGAATTTTGGTTCTATTGCAAGTACTCTAGCAATTTCTACTCTTCTTCGTTCTCCGCCTGATAAACTAATGCCCAGAGTGTTTCTTAACGTGTTTAAACTAAGCTGATCTAATAGCTTCTCTAAGAGTTCTTCACGATTCGAATAATTAAGTTCTTTTCGAGTCTCCAAAATAGCCATGATGTTATTTGCTACTGTAAGTTTTCTAAAAATCGAAGCTTCTTGAGGTAAATATCCAAGACCTTTTTGTGCACGTTTATGAATAGGGAGGTTAGTAAGATTTAAATCATCAAGCATGATTTTGCCAATTTTACATGCTACAAGCCCAACCACCATGTAAAATGCTGTTGTTTTTCCAGCACCATTTGGCCCTAGAAGCCCTATAATCTCACCACTTTTAACATTAAAGCTAAGATTATTAACAACCTTTCGAGATTTATATTTTTTTTCCAGTGATTCTGCTATTAATATACTCACACTCTATTTCCTTATTGAGCAAAAATATTAGAGGTCATGCTGGAGCTAAAGTTCAGTTTGTTATCTCTAAGTTGGGCGTTCAAGCCTTGTGCCTGAATCGTATTGTTATTAATGGTGATAAAGACGTCTCTATTGGTAGCTATGGTCAGTGTATTTGGATTGATCTCCAGATAGTTTGTTGAAATAATTGAAGGGTTATCGATTGATTTATTCTCAATAAGAACATTGCCTGATAAAACTAAGACATTACTTTTCGATATGATTTGCCCGTTGTCAGACTTAATTACCCAATCGATGGTTGGTTCTGCAATATATTTTATTTCTAATTGCTCAAGATAAATTAGCTTTTTTAGATCATTCGTCTTAGCTTTTTTTGAAAAAATGCTGTAACTAAAATTGCCTTCATTATTTGAGCCAAAAATTTCTGCATTTTTGAGAATAAACTCTCTGTCACTAGCAGCTATATTTTCAATTTCTTTTGACGTGTCTATGGTAAAAAAATAGATTAAGTTGCTGAGAATCGCTAAAACAACAAGAAAACCTAATTTAAGAAAGTAATTATTCATTTAATGGGGGCTTCTTTTTACATTACTCCAGCTCTAAATAGATCATGAATATTAAGAGCCCCTATAAGTCTTTTATCTTTGACTATGAGAAGTGAGGTGATTTTCATTTCTTGAAGTGTTGCCACTGCGTTATAGGCTAAGGTGTCTTCATTCATAATGTAAGGGTCTTTTTTCATTACTTCTTTCATGTAAGTACTTTGAATATCTATTTTATTTTCAAGGGTTCTTCTTAGGTCGCCATCAGTGAAAATACCTACTAGTTCATTGTTATCATTTAGAACTGCTGTCATACCCAAGGCTTTTTCTGACATTTCAATTAAACCAGAAGCCAGCTTATCTGTTTCATAAACAATTGGAATTTCATCGTCTTTATGCATAATGTCGCCTAAAGAAAGTAAGAGTTTTTTACCCAGTGAACCCCCAGGATGAGATTTAGCAAAATCTTCTTTGGTAAAACCTTTTTTTTCTAGTAGCGCAACAGCTATCGCATCACCCATAGCTAAAGCTGCTGTTGTGCTTGCTGTTGGGGCAAGGTTCATCGGGCAAGCTTCTTCTTTAACTTCGACATATACATGGACACTTGCCTCATTAGACAGTTTTGATTTTTTATTGCCTGTAAGTGCAATGATTGTTATACCCATTCTTTTTATCATGGGGATTAGTGAAACAATTTCCTCTGTTTCCCCCGAATTTGACAAAATAAGAACAACATCTTCTTTGTCAATCATCCCTAGATCACCATGAATAGCTTCACTAGGGTGTATAAAGAAAGCTGGGGTTCCAGTGCTAGCAAATGTTGCTGCTATTTTATCTGCTATGTGTCCAGATTTACCAAGACCCATTACAATAATTTTACCCTTACAATTTTCACATGCCTCACAAGCCTCAACGAAACTTTTATTTAAAGTGCCTTTAAGGTTTTTAATAGCTGCAGATTCAATGTCTAATACTCTGTTTGCAACATCGATGTAATCGAAAGTATTTTTTTCCTTATTCAATAGAAACCCTTAAGATCAAGTTAACTCTTCTGATCTAATACATTAATATCAAGACATACTAATATAAAAATAAGGAAAAAAAATGAATCCGCAGGAAATAAAGTCTTTAATTTTAAACTCTATTGATAACTCAGAGGTTCAAGTTAACAGTGAGGACAATGTCCATTTTGAAACCACTATAATTTCTGATTCATTCAATGGGAAGTCTCTACTAGAGAGGCACAAAATGATTTACGCATCATTGGGAGATAAAATGAGTCATGAGATTCATGCGCTGACTATTAATGCTCTTACTCCAGATGAGCATGAAATTAGCTCTAAATAACAGAGAAAATAATTGCAAAAACTAAGAATCAATGGGAGGTATCCTCTAAATGGGGAGGTGAACATTTCTGGTTCGAAAAATGCAGCATTACCTATTATGGCTGCATGTCTTTTATGCTCTGAAGAAGTTGTATTAGATAATATCCCAGCCCTTCGGGACATCAACACAATGATCAGATTGATTACATATATGGGTGTAAAAATTTCTAAAACTTCAGATAACACAGTAAAAATTAATGCTCATCGTATCAAAGAGAAATTTGCACCCTACGATTTGGTTAAAACTATGAGGGCATCAATTTTGGTATTAGGTCCACTTTTAGCACGCTTTGGTGAAGCAATTGTTTCATTACCAGGGGGCTGTGCAATAGGGGCTAGACCTGTCAATCTTCATATTGAGGGGTTAAAAGCAATGGGTGCAGAGATAGATTTAAAAAACGGTTATATTCATGCTAAAGCAAGACGGTTAAAGGGGTGTGAGTTTTCATTTAATCCTGTTTCAGTTACTGGAACTGCTAATCTGATGATGGCAGCTTGTTTAGCTGAAGGTGCAACTATTCTAAATAATTGCGCTAAAGAACCAGAGATAGTTAACTTAGGAGAGTTTCTAATTTCAATGGGTGCAAACCTAAACGGATTAGGTAGTGACCAGATACTAATAGAGGGAGTTGATAAATTAGAAGCAACAACTTGTCGGGTAATTCCTGACAGAATAGAAGCAGCGACTTTTTTAATTGCAGCATTAATTACTAAAAGTAATCTAAAATTGAATGGGGCTTTGGCAGAACACTTAAGGGAACCCATTAACTTACTTGAAGAGGCAGGAGCATCAATATCTATAGCAGAAGAATTTATAGAAGTAACTTCATTGAATGAAATTATTCCTGTGAGTTTCACTACCAGCCCTTATCCAGGTATTCCAACTGATATACAAGCGCAATTAATGGTCTTAAACGTTTTAGCACAAGGTGAGTCAAGTATAGAGGAGACAATTTTTGAAAATAGGTTTATGCATGTTCTTGAATTACAAAGGATGGGAGCTAATATTGAGTTGCAAAGCAATATTGCTAAAATTAAAGGTGTTAACCAATTACAAAGTGCCCAAGTGATGGCAACTGATTTAAGAGCATCAGCAGCTTTAGTATTGGCAGCTCTTGTCGCTCATGGGGAAACTGAAATTGATCGTATTTATCATATTGATAGAGGCTATGAGAATATTGACCAGAAGCTTTCTCTTATTGGTGCACAAGTGGAAAGAATTGAGTCATGATTTATTGTTTATTCGTGTATAATCGCACGAGAATTTTGAGGAGTCTTAAGTTTAAACAGTTATTAGATGAAAATGAGTAAAGTAGGTAGAAGAAAGTTTTTATCAATCGCCACAAGCGTAACAAGTGTTATCGGAGGGGCTTTTGCTGTCACTCCTTTTATTTTATCTTTCCAACCCAGTAAAAAAGCTAAAGCTTTAGGTGCCTCAATAAAAGTCGATCTTTCTAATCTAGAACCAGGATCCATTATTAAAGTCTTATATAGAGGAACGCCATTTTATGTTGTTCATAGATCTGATGATATGATTACGCAACTAAAAACCATCAATAGTGATCTAAGAGACCCAGATTCAGAATTATCCATACAACCAAATTTTGCAAAGAATGAGTTGAGATCAATGAAACCAAAATACCTCGTTGTTGAAGGTGTTTGTACACACTTAGGATGTGCACCAATCGAAAAGTTTTCAATAGCCCCTGCAGATATGGGTCCCGATTGGAGGGGAGGGTTTTATTGCCCTTGTCACGGATCAAAGTTTGATTTGTCCGGAAGAGTCTTTAGTGGTGTTCCGGCGCCCTCTAATCTAAGGATACCTGCATACAGATTCGAAAATGAATCCATATTGGTGGTCGGTGAAAACCCTGAGGAACTCAATGTCTAAACAAGAAGAAAGTCTCTTTACAAATCCAATTTTAAAATGGGTTGATGATCGATTCCCTCTGTCTTCGTTAATTAAGGATCATGCAACTGAATATTATGCTTCTAAGAATTTTAATATTTGGTATATCTTTGGGGTGTTGTCAATGGTCGTTCTTGTCATCATGCTGATGACAGGTTTTTTTCTTACTATGAATTATAAACCTTCCGCTGAAGATGCTTTTAATTCGGTTGAATATATTATGCGATCTGTTGAATGGGGATGGCTAATTCGTTATATGCACTCAACTGGCTCATCATTTTTCTTTATAGTTGTTTATCTGCATATGCTTAGGGGCATGCTCTATGGTTCCTATAAAAAACCCAGAGAACTCATTTGGATTATCGGCATGCTGCTTTACTTTTGTTTAATGGCGGAAGCTTTCTTTGGCTATCTACTTCCATGGGGCAACATGTCTTATTGGGCTGGACAAGTTATTGTAAATTTATTTAGTTATATTCCAGTTATCGGAGAGACACTAACTGAGTGGATCAGGGGTGATTATTTTATGTCTGATATAACTCTTAACCGCTTCTTTGCTTTCCATGTCATATTTCTTCCTCTAGCAATACTAGGATTGGTAGTTGCCCATATTCTGGCATTGCATCATGTGGGTTCTAATAATCCGGATGGTATTGAGATCAAGAATTATAAAGATGCAAGCGGTAAGCCAATTGATGGGGTAGCGTTCCACCCCTTTCATACAAGTAAAGATTTAGTCGCTATCATTGTCTTCTTAATATTGTATTTTGCAGCAGTTTTTTATGCACCCGAGATGGGTGGTCTGTTTCTAGAGGTTGATAATTTTGAACCTGCTGACCCATTGAAAACTCCTGAGCATATTGTTCCTTCATGGTATTTTACGCCTTATTACGCGATTCTTAGAGCGATACCAAATGCAGCATTAGGAGCAGTGTTCTTGGTAGCAGCTGTTTTACTATTTGTTTTTCTGCCTTGGTTGGATAGGTGTTCTGTCAGATCAATCAGATACAGAGGATGGCAATACAAGGTTGCACTCTTCTCCTTTGTGGTTTCATTTATTGTGTTAGGTTACTTAGGGATGCAACCTGCAACTGGAATATATGTTCTTTTGGCACGGATATTTACTGTTATCTACTTTGCCTTTTTCTTATTAATGCCGTTTTATACAAAACTTGAGAAAACAAAACCCGTACCTCATAGAGTGGTCTATAAAAAATGAAAACGAAGCTGTATATTTTCTCACTTATAGCAATTCTCTTTTTTAGCAATAGCGGATTTACTTCGAGTTCTACTGAGCCAGAGGTAGGAATTGAAGCGATATCAATTAACTTATCAGATGTTAAATCACTACAAAGAGGCGCAAGAAATTTCTTCAATTATTGTGCTGGATGTCACTCGTTACAGTATATGCGATATGAACAAATTGCTGAAGATCTCAATATTTCGGAAGAACAATTATTAGACAATTTAATTTTTACTGATAAAACGCCACAGGATTTAGTGACAACAAATATGTTAAAAGAAGATGGAGATCGATGGTTTGGTAAAGCACCTCCAGATTTAACTCTGGTAACAAGAAGAAAAAATCCTGATTATGTTTATCAATTCTTAAAGTCTTTTTACATTGATAATACGTCACCAACTGGCGTTAATAACTTGACTCAAGATGGAACCAGTATGCCTCATATCTTATGGCTACTTGAGGAGCAAATGACTGCCGAGGATTATAATAGATTTATCCTAGACACAGTGACTTTTCTAGAATATGTGGGTGAACCCATACAGCAAAAAAGAAAATCACTTGGAGTCTGGGTTATCAGTTTTTTGGTCTTACTTTTAGTTTTTAGTTATGCTCTTTATAAGGACATATGGAGAGAAGTTAAGTAGCTTAATAAGCAAATTGATCGTTTTACTCAAATAGTTTAGGGGAATCAAATATGACAAGTGTTGCAAACAGAAGATCTATGATGGGTTTATACTCAGGAAATATATGTATCCGATCACATCAAGTTAGATTTGTTCTCTCAGAAAAAGGTATTGTTACCCAAATTAATAACTTTGATGGTAAAAAAATACCAGAAGATCTAATAGCTCTTAACCCATTTGCTACGATGCCGACATTAGTCGATCGTGAATTAGTTCTGTATGACTCAAGAGTTATTATGGAATATATAGATGAGAGGTATCCTTATCCACCTCTATTACCAGTTAACCCAGTTGATAGAGCTAAAATAAGATTAGCTTTAGCTTCTCTAGAAGTTGATATTGTTCAATCTGCAGTGGATCTTGATCAGTCACTAGGAACTCGAACTGAAAATAGCCATAGAAAGAAATTAAAATCAGCATTAAATGCAACAGCTGATTTATTTTCAGTTAATAAGTACTTTCTTAGTGAGGATTTTACCATTATAGACTGTGTTCTGGGCCCTATACTTTGGAGGTTAGATTATTTTAAAATCAACTTAACGAATGACCATAAAAATATGAAAAGTTATATGCAAAGGGTGTTCAACAGGGAAGGATTCCATGACAGCCTTACAGAAGACGAAGACGAGATGCACTTATAGTGTCATCTTGAATTATTGGAGATCATCCAATGCCCGGCCAATTAAATATTGTTTCAACTCCTATTGGTAACTTACGAGATATAACTTTTAGAGCAATTGAGGTTCTAAAAAGTGTCGATCTAATTCTTGCAGAAGATACTAGAGTTGCTCAAAAGCTACTCAATCACTATGCAATAGAGAATAAAATAACATCCTTTAATCTGATTAATGAGAATCAGAAAACGAAAACTTTAATTAAAAAATTAAAGGAGGGGAAAAATATTGCATTAATTGCTGATGCAGGCACACCATTGATTAGTGATCCAGGATATCTCCTAATTCGGTCTGCTAGAGAGGAATCAATCCAAGTTATACCCGTACCAGGTTGTTCTGCAGCAATAGCTGCATTAACTGCTTCAGGTATTGCCTCAGATAAATTTACCTTTTATGGGTTTTTACCAAAAACCAAAGTAAAAAGAGCTAAAGAACTGAGAAAGCTTACTAACAGATCAGAAACATTAATATTTTATGAGTCTGTTCATAGAATAGTTAATACTATTGAGTCAATGAAAGAGATTTTTGGTGAAAATAGAAATGCAGTCCTTTGCAAAGAGATAACAAAACTCTATGAAAGTTTTTTAGGCAGTAATTTATTAGAGATTTCTAATTATTTATCAAACAACCCTGATAGATTGAAAGGTGAATTTACTATCATTGTTCAAGGTAAAAGAAATACAAGTATTGATTATGAAAAAATAGATTTTATTTTAAGCCTTCTAACACTTGAGCTGTCATTAAAAAGTTCCATCAAGATCTGTGCAAAAATTACCGGTTATTCTAAAAAAATTATTTATGCTTATGCGTTAGAAAAACAATACTAGTTCTTGTTTTTTTTATGATGGTGATGAATAATTCACTTCGGAGTTGGTCAGACAATCGCCAAATAAATTAATTTGGAGGAAAGTCCGGGCTCTAACGGGAACGATGCCAGGTAATTCCTGGAAGGCGTGAGCCTCTGGAAAGTGCAACAGAAAATAAACCGCTTTGATAAAGTAAGGGTGAAAAGGTGTGGTAAGAGCACACCGCATAAATGGCAACATTTATGGCATTGCAAACCCCATCGAGAGCAAAACCAAATAGAAGAGCTATGATATCCCGTAATCGCTCTAGGGTAGGTTGCTAGAGGTGCTTGGTGACAAGCATCCCAGATGAATGATTGTCCAAGACAGAACCCGGCTTATAGATCAACTCCTTTTCTCTAATTAGAACTATTCTCTAATTATCTTTCTGTTGACATAATTGACCAATAAACTATAGTGTATTTAAGTGGTAAAAAGTGGGATATTTACTGTGATCCTATTGTTATATATGATGTTTAGAGGTTTAAATAAAATTAGTCTTGATACTAAGGGTCGGGTTTCGATTCCTACAAAATATAGAAATGAACTAATTAAAATTTCTAAGAATAAGCTGATTTGCACAATAGATCTAGATCACTGTCTTTTATTATATCCATTAAACCACTGGTTAAAGATAGAAGAGAAAATAATGAAACTACCAAGCCTTGATAATTCCAGTAGGAAATTACAAAGATTGCTTGTAGGTCATGCAGTTGAAATAGACATAGATTCTTCAGCAAGAATTTTAATTCCTTTAGAGCTAAGAGAATTTTCAAAAATTAATAAAGAAGCAATGTTTATAGGTCAGGGTAAGCGTTTTGAAATCTGGGATTATTTAACATGGACTAAGTCTCGAGAGAAATGGTTAGAGAAAGAAACACTTACCTTACCCAAAGATTTTGAGATGTTGTCATTATAGAAATTAGGAGAAATGATGGTAGATTTTGCTTTTGTAATAGATGATACGGCTAATCAAAAAGCCAATATAAAGGTCATTGGGGTTGGTGGAAGCGGGGGCAATGCAGTTGGTCATATGATCTCTAAGGGGATGGAGGGTGTCGATTTTCTATGTGCTAATACAGATGCTCAAGATTTAGCACAATCCCATGTCGCAACAAAAATACAAATAGGAATAGATACTACCAAAGGTCTAGGTGCTGGTATGGATCCAGGTATAGGGAGTGCATCAGCAAAAGAAAGCAAGGAAGCAATAGCAAATGCAATATCTGAAACAGATATGTTGTTTATTACAGCAGGTTTTGGTGGTGGCACAGGGACTGGAGCAAGTCCTGTTATAGCTGAGATTGCAAAAGAATTAGGTATTTTGACCGTTGCCGTCGTCACTAAGCCTTTCAATTGGGAAGGTGATTTAAGGGCTCAATATGCTGAAGAAGGTATAAAGGAGTTAGAGAAACATGTCGATTCTCTCATCATAATACCTAATGATAAATTACAATCATTGGGCAAGAAAATTACCCTAGTAGATGCTTTTGAGGCTGCGAATGATGTTTTACTAAATTCAGTCCAAGGTATTGTTGAGCTGATTACCGTTCCAGGCCTAATGAATCTTGATTTTGCAGATGTTAAAAAAGTTATGAGTGATAAGGGGAGAGGAATTATGGGCTCTGCAGTTGCTTCTGGACCTGATCGGGGGCGAAGAGCAATTGAAGAAGCAGTAAATAGCCCTTTGCTGGAGGATATTGATTTGGAAGGAGCTAAAGGAATTTTACTCAATGTTACAGCAGATGAAGATCTTGAAATATCAGAATTTGATGAAATTGGTGGGATCGTCAAAAGTTATGCTTCAGATAAGGCTAAGGTTATAGTTGGTACAGCTATCTCAAAGAATATGAATGATTCAATTAGAGTAACTCTCGTTGCAACTGGTTTAGGTGAGAGACAATCTGAGATTAAGATAAAGGATAAAACTAATTTTAGTAATCTTGATAGACCTATAACTGAAAGAAATCCATTAAGAGAGACTAAGGATCTATTTGAAAATAAGGAAGAAGCAATTATTGGAAAACATGAAGAATTAGAAATACTTGATGTTCCTCAATTTTTGAAAAGACAGGATGCCTAATTTTAGGCATTATCTATTTTATAAAATCTAAATTCTTTAGTTATGTTCAAAGCATTACACATACCTGTCCTTGCTAAAGAATCCACAAAGGTAATGATGACCGCTTCCAAGGGTTTGTATCTAGACGCTACAGCTGGATTTGGAGGCCACACGCAATTAATTTTAGAAAGTTTGGATAATCAAGGGCATCTAATAGCTGCTGACAGGGATCAAGACTCAATTGCTTATCTTAAATCTAAATTTTCTCATCCTCAACTCACTATTCTTAAAAGTAATTTTAAAAGCTTAAGAACAGAAATAAGTCAAACGGATCGTTCTTTTTCATTTGATGGAATCATAGCTGATTTGGGTGTTTCATCACATCAACTAGACTCTAAAGAAAGAGGTTTTAGTTTTAAGAAAGATGCTGAGTTGGACATGAGAATGGATCAATCAACTGGCATTTCAGCTAAAGACTGGATCAATACAGCAGCTGAAGATGAGATTTCAGGGGTAATTTGGAAGTATGGAGAAGAGTCGTACTCAAGAAGAATTGCAAAAGCAATAATAGAACAAAGAAGTATTAAGCCATTTAGTAGCACCTTCGAGCTTGCTGATCTTGTTTATCAATTAAAAAAATATTCTATAAAAAAAGAAAAGAAGCACCCAGCCACTAAAACATTTCAAGCTATTAGAATACATATTAATGATGAGCTTGAGGAGTTAAGATCATTATTAGATTTTGGTTTAGAACGCCTAAAGCCAGGTGGAAGAATCGTTATTATTAGCTTTCATTCACTTGAAGATAGAATTGTTAAACGCTTTTTTAGAGATAATTCTAGGATAGATCCAAATTTATCCAAGTTGCCAAACATTGAAGACACATCTAAATTAAAAGTTATATTAAAGAAAATAAAACCTTCAGATGAGGAGATTAAAATCAATCCAAGAGCACGAAGTGCGATATTGAGGGCCGCTGAAAAAATAAAATGAAAGAAGAGTTCAATTGGTACAAGTGGCCTTTATTCTGGTTTTTAATGGTTGCTATGACTGCAACTTATGAAATAGATTTACATTACAAAAATAGAGAGCTATTTAAGCAATATCAATTATTAGTCAAACAAAAAGATCAGCTTGAAATTAAATGGAAGGAACTTCGTTTGGATCTCTCAGAACTTTCATCTGGAATGAGTTTAGAAAAGGAAGCTAATGACAAGGCATCAATGCAATTACCAGATTCTTCAAAAATAAAAGTATTATTAATTAATGAAGATAAGCAGTAATAATTTAAGGCTTATTAGGAACCGATTTATTTTTCTGAGCATTATTCTGATTGCTCTAATCATTATTCTTCTATCTAGATCATTTTATCTTCAATACATTGAGTCTGATTTTTTAAATGCCGAAGGAGATAAGAAACATATAAAAACTCTCATCATTCCATCAAGTCGAGGCACTATATATGATCGAAATTCTAACCCTTTAGCTGTTAGCATCCCAGTTAGCAATTTGGTGGTGGATCCAAAGATCTTTTTATCTTCAAAACGATATCAGGAGTTGTCTAAGTCTTTGGCTTCAGTATTAAAAATTGATCACTCGAGACTTGATCAAGAGATAAAGAAAAGGTCATCTAGAAGATATTTTATCCTCTCCAGAGAATTAGAAAAAGATCAAGTAGCTTTAATTAATCGCCTAAAAAAAAGCAATTATTTTTGGTTAGAGAAGGCTTACAAAAGATTTAATCCTAATGCTGAGGTGACAACACAGATCATAGGATTCAACGATAATAAAGATCAAGGTCAAGAGGGTTTAGAGTATGCTCTGAATAATTATTTGTCAGGACAAGATGGCAAAAAGAAAGCGATTACTGATATTGGCTTAAATACTATTGAAGACGTTGAAATCATTAAGCCAGCTAAACAAGGGAAGGATTTTTATACGAGCATAGATGTTAGGATTCAATATATAGCTCATGCTGCTCTTAACGAAGGAGTGAATAGCTCCCAGGCAAAGAAAGCTTCTGCAGTTGTTTTAGACATTAAAACTGGTGAGGTACTAGCAATTGTCAATAATCCTTCTGCAGATATGAGTAATCTCAAACTTAGATTACCTAAGTTTTATAAGAATCGTGCCCTAACGGATAAATTTGAACCCGGATCAACATTTAAACCCTTAATTGTTGCGACTGCTCTTGAGCATGAAATTTTTAATTCCACAGACACGATTGACACCCTTCCTTATTCAATCGGTTCAAGAGAAATTAAGGATCCAAGATATTATGGGCCACTTAGCCTAGGTGAGATTTTGATTAAATCCAGTAATGTTGGAGCATCAAAGATTTCACTATTAACTGACCCAGAATTATTTTATGAAATTCTATCAAAATTAGGTATTGGGCAAGCAACTGCTTCAGGTTTTCCTGGGGAAACTTCAGGGACTCTAGACAGCTCATATCAACGCTGGAGAGATGGCATGCGTGCTTCTTTAGCTTTTGGTTATAACGTTGATGTTAATTTAATTCAATTGGCAAATGCTTATGCAACAATAGCGAATCGAGGGGTTAAGAATAATATCTCACTAGAGCGAATTGATGAACTAGCTGTAGGCAATAGAGTATTGTCTGAGCAAACATCTCAGACACTTTTATTGATGCTTGAGCAAGTTGTGGAAAGGTCTGCTGTTAGAGCACAAATTAATGGTTATAGGGTGGGTGGAAAAACAGGCACTGCACAAATTGCTGCAGCTAATTATTCACGAGATGCTCATAATGCTATTTTTGTTGGTATTGTCCCTATCTCTGACCCTAGAATAGTTGTTGCAGTCATTGTTAATGAGCCTCAAGGAAGGGAGTATTATGGAGGTCAGGTTGCAGCTCCAATATTTGCTTCAATCGCATCGAGAACACTTAGATTGTTGGGGGTTGCACCAGATAAAATATAATAAATATCTCTGGTACAATTAATGATTCTTGATAATCCATGAATTAAATCTATTGAGGTAACAGAAGTTGTTTTTATTTTTCTCAGATCAGTTGATTGAAATCTTTTCTGCATTTAATGCGTTCACATATATCACCACGCGAGGAATTTTGAGTGCCTTGACCGCTTTAGTTATTTCATTTCTTTTTGGGCCTAGGTTGATTAGCCTATTGGAAGGTAATGATATTGGTGAATCCATAAGAGAAGATGGACCAATATCACATGCCAAGAAAAAAGGTACTCCAACAATGGGAGGCATTCTGATTTTACTTTCAGTATCAGTGAGTACATTGATATGGAGCGATCTTACCAATAGCTATATTATTACCATTTTTTTTAGCATGCTGCTATTTGGTCTTATTGGTTTTATTGATGATTATATAAAGTTAAAAGGCAATAAAAATGGTTTGAGTGCCTCCATAAAGTTTTTTATGCAAATAGGTGTTGCTTATGGGGCTATAAACTATCTATTTTATGGTTCTGTGGAGCCAATCGCCACAGACTTACTTATACCTTTTACGAATAATGTGAGATTGGATCTTGGGTGGGTATTTTTACCTTTTGCTATCTTTGTAATTGTTGGTTCTAGTAATGCTGTTAACCTTACCGATGGCCTTGATGGTCTTGCTATTATGCCAGTAGTAATGATTTCCATTGCTTTGGGTATTTTTGCTTATGTCACTGGCAATATAAATTTTTCTTCTTATTTGGATCTTCCATTCCTAAGAGAAGCGGGTGAAGTTTTTGTAATATGTTGTGCTATTTCTGGAGCAGGTTTAGGGTTTTTATGGTTTAACACTTATCCAGCTCAAGTCTTTATGGGTGATGTTGGTGCTATTTCTTTAGGGGGGACTTTGGGTTTAATTTCAGTAATTGTTAAGCAAGAACTAGTATTAGCAATCATGGGTGGAGTTTTCATTGTGGAAACGCTCTCAGTAATTTTACAAGTTGGTTCCTACAAAATCAGAGGTAAAAGAATATTTAATATGGCACCAATTCACCATCATTTTGAATTAAAAGGCTGGGCAGAACCTAAGGTCATTGTTCGTTTCTGGATTATTACTGTTTTTTTGGTATTAATAGGGTTATCCAGCCTTAAGATTCGATGAAAAGAAGACAAGCTATGCTCTTAGGATAAGTTTTGGTTTCAGATAGACGACACACTAATCTTTTTCATGGCATAGACCATTTATTTGTCATAGTTACAGTTGTGTTATTAATAGGTGGATTAGTGATGTTAGCTTCAGCTTCAATGCCGATCGCAGTTAAGAACCTCGGAGATCCCTACGGTTATGTATACAAACAACTCTTCTCAATTGGATTAGGTCTGTCAGCCGGTTTCATTGCCTTCCTAATTCCAAGTCGTGTGTGGGAAAAGTTTGGAATTCTTCTGCCAATATTAGCCATTGGACTCCTAACTATAGTGTTCATTCCTGATATAGGGGTGACAGCAAACGGAGCAACACGCTGGATTAAGATAGGTCCCTTACCAAATATACAAGTAGTAGATCCAGCTAGGTTACTGCTGTTAATTTATATTTCTGGTTATTGCTATAGACAGCAAGAAGCCTTAACCAGTGATTTTATGAGTTTCGTAAAACCGATGATATTTATTATTCCGGCTTGCCTTCTGCTTTTAGGACAACCCGATTTTGGCTCAACAGTTATCATACTTTCAGTCACTGCCGGCTTATTCTTTATTGCTGGGTTTAAAATAAGATACTTCTTAGCACTCATCATCATTTTAGGGCTTACCTTTGCATTTCTAATATATATTGAGCCATACAGGATGAGCCGCCTTGCAGGTTTTCTTGAACCATGGAAAGATTCACTCGGCGCTGGCTATCAATTAACCAATTCATTAATTGCTATAGGCAGTGGGGGAATATTTGGTGTTGGCTTAGGTGAGAGCATTCAAAAATTATTCTATTTACCTGAGGCTCATACGGATTTTATTTTTGCCATCATTGCTGAAGAATTAGGTTTAATGGGAACGGTATTGATTCTGTCTTTATATGGCCTTCTAATCTCTCGAATCTTTGTCATTGGGTTTAAAGCCATTAGATCTGAGCTTATGTTTCAAGGTTATTTGTGTATCTCAATAGGGATATGGTTATCACTCCAAGTGATTATTAATCTTGGGGTTAATATGGGTCTTCTTCCAACCAAAGGACTGACACTGCCTTTGATTAGCTATGGCAGCAGTAGTATAGCAATTACACTTATTACTTTAGCCATGGTATTGAGAATAGGTTGTGAGAATCCTCAACCAAAGAAAAATGTAAGAACCGGTGACTGAAGAAAAAAAATACACTATCCTCATTGGTGCCGGCGGTACAGGCGGGCACATTTTCCCAGCTATAGCGTTGGCAAAAAAATTTAAATCTGACGGGCATAAAGTTGTAATTGTTGGTACCGGCAATGCTCTGGAAAAGAAAATATTTGCTCAATATGACATTGAGACTGTTTTTTTTAAGAATAGATTCAAGGACACCTCTAGACTTAAAAAATATTTAGCTGCCTTGACTAGACCAGATCGGGAATTGAGAAGATATGTAGCTGAGCTATCTCCACAATTGATTTTAGGAATGGGCGGCTATGCTTCATTCGATCTTTGTAAAACAGCTTCTGAGCCAGGAAATATTACCATGCCCTATGTAGTCATCCATGAACAAAATGCTAAGGCAGGAAGAGCAAACAGATACATTGCAGCAACCCAAGCCAAAGGCATTATTGAGGGACTACCAGGTGGCTTTGGCTGGAAGACTACTTTTTTTAGTCTTTCAGCTGCAACTGAGGACCATGTCTTTCTGGGTAATCCAGTCAGGGATGAGATTTTGAATATCGATAAAACAGTGAAACCATTTCCTGATAAATCAAAAAAACCTAGGATTTTCATAATGGGTGGGAGCCAAGGTGCTAGATCTATAAACATGACTGCTCCTAAAGCTATAAGTTTGTTGATGGCAGATCATCCAGTAGAGGTAATGCATGATTCTGGAGAACAAGACTTTGAGACTGTAAAAAATCAATACTTAGAGTTAGGGATAGATGCCAAAATTACAAATTTTAATCCCAATATAGATGAAGCATATGCTTGGGCAGATTTATTGATTGGTCGAGCAGGTGCTATGACTGTTTCTGAGGTTAGTGCTATAGGTCTTCCTTCAATTCTAATACCATTTCCACATGCTATGGATAATCATCAATGGTTTAATGCCCAATTTTTAGCAGAAAAAGGAGGAGCTGAGGTTATTCTAGATAAAGATCTAAAGCCAGATATCCTAGCTCATACTATCAAGAGAATTTTCCAAGAAGAAAATAAGCTTAGTGATATGTCAAAGTCTGCTTTTGATGAGACTTTCGTTGATGCAACTGAGAACATCACGCAATTTTGCTACAAGATGATAGAGAAGCCTCCACTTCAAGTTCCTTTCTTTGACGGGAGTTGACGGTGTTTAAAAAACCCAAAGATCAATGTCTTTCGAATGAGTTACTATCTAAACATACTTCTTGGAAAGTAGGAGGACCGGCAGATACTTTCTTTACACCTGAGAATCGTGATGATTTGTCTCAATTTTTAAAATTAAACCATAATAAGCCCATCACATGGCTGGGGAATGGTACCAATGTCTTAGTTAGGGATGGCGGTATTAGGGGTGTCGTTATTTCAACAAAAAAATCTCTGAATGAGATTAAGAAAGAAGCAGATAATACTTGTAGAGTGGAGGCAGGAGCTTCATGTATGGATTTAGCATTGTTTGCTGAAAAAAATAAAATAGGCCCAGCAGCATTTTTCTCTGGAATCCCAGGATCTATCGGAGGGGCTCTAGTAATGAATGCGGGTTCTTTTGGCTATGAAACATGGGATTTTGTGGAATCTGTGGAGGTGATTGATAAAAAAGGAATGATTCATCATTTGAACCCTAATGACTTCTCATTGTCTTACAGGACAGTACATTTCCCATTTCCTCTTTGGTTTTTATCTTGTCGAATGAAATTTCCTAATTCTGAGATTACAACTAAATCTGAGCTAAAAGAATTGAGAGATCAGAGAATTAAAACGCAACCACTGAGCGAGGATACTTGCGGGTCAGTTTTCAAGAATCCAGAGAAAGGACATGCTGGAGATTTTATTGAGAGAGCAGGTTTGAAGGGTTATAGAATTGGTGGATCTTCTATATCGACTAAGCATGCAAATTTTATTGTCAATGAGGGTAATGCTACATCAGAAAATATTGAGGACCTGATTGAATATGTTCAAGAAATTGTCAGTAGCCAGTTTGATGTAGAATTAGAGACTGAAGTTAGAATCATAGGCGAGAAATTAAGTGTCAAAAACAAATAATGGTTTTGGGAAAGTTGCTGTTTTGTACGGCGGTAATTCATCAGAACGGGAAATTTCTCTAATTTCTGGTGAAGCTGTTTATAACGCTTTAAAAATAAAAGGAGTCGATGCTCATCTAATCGATACCAAAGAACCTTTTATAAAGCGATTATTAGATGAAAAATTCAATAATGTTTGGATAGCTCTCCATGGAGCAGACGGGGAGGATGGGAAAATTCAAAGTTTGTTGGAATTATCAGATATACCGTTTACGGGTAGTCGTACCTTGAGTTGTTCTTTGACCATGAATAAGTTATTTACGAAAAAAGTCCTTATTGCTAATAATCACCAAACACCAGATTTTTTGATACTGGATGACACAACAACTTTCTTAGAAATCTCAGATACTTTAGGATCTCCATTCATTATTAAGCCGTGTTCTCAAGGATCTAGTTTGGGTATTTTTATTATCAAAGATGAGGATCAATATAATGAGAAATATTTAGAAATTCACCAATTAAATGATTGGTTAATTGCTGAAGAATATTTTGATGGACCTGAATACACCGCAGGATTCTTAGCAGATAAGGTGCTGCCCTTGGTAAAAATTGATGCCAGTAATGAAGAGTTTTATAACTATGAAGCTAAGTATCTTAGCGATGAAACAAAATATATTTGCCCAAGTGAGCTTGATAAAGAAGTTGAAGAGAGTATCAAGAAAGAGTGTTTATTTATTTTTGAACTTTTTAATATAAGAGGGTGGGGAAGAGTAGACTTTTTTTTAAACGATGACCATCGACCAGTGATTCTTGAAATAAATACTGTTCCTGGTATGACAACCCATAGCTTAGTGCCAATGGCAGCTAAAGAACAAGGAATAGATTTCAACACCCTTTGTTTAGAAATTTTAAAAAACCAGTCTTGATTAAATTGAGTTTCCTAAAAAAAACTAAGAAGAATAAAAAGAAACAAACCCGTTTTAATTTCTTTAGTAAATTTCGTCGAAGGAACAAAAATAAACGTTCCTATAAGCCGCTCTTACTTGTTGTAATATTTACTCTAATACTGTCGTTTATTTATGTGTCTTTAAATCAACCCATTCGTGTGATCAATATAGAAGGTGATTTTAAACGGGTGTCATTAAAAACGATCCAATCTATTACCTCAGAAATGAAAAATAAGGGGTTTTTGGGTCTTAGACAATCCTTATTTAGAAAGAAATTGGAATCTTTTGATTGGGTGAAGTTAGTTCAGATATCTAAAGAGTGGCCTGACACTGTTAACATCAATGTAATTGAAGATGATGTAGTCGGAATATGGAATAATGAACTCTTGTTGAATTCATCTGGCAGTTTATATGCTTTGGATAAAAGAGTTATTCCAGGTGAGTTAATACAGTTTTTCGGCCCCGAAGATTTAGTTGATGAAGTCTATAAGCAATTCAAACTGTATAATAATGAATTGATTGCTAGAGGTATTCTAATAGAAAAAATAGGCCTTGATTTAAGAGGCTCTTGGAGTCTAACAGTGAGACCAGGTATAGAGATCAAATTAGGGGAGCAGAACACAGATGAAAGATTTAATAGATTTTTAATGATTTGGGATAAATCTCTATTAGAAAATTTTGAATTAATTTCTTATATTGATCTTAGGTATGCAGAAGGTTTTGTCATAAAACGGAAGAATTAGGTTGAAAATATAATGTCCAGAAATAACTCCACTGAAATCATAGCTGCCATTGACATTGGTACATCTAAAATAGTTGCTCTTATAGCAGAGATTAATGATGATGCTGAGCTAAAAATTATCGGAGCAGGTTTCAGTAGATCCACAGGCCTAAAAAAAGGAGTGGTTGTCAATATAGAAGCCACTATTGATTCCATTGCTAAGGCCATAGAGCAAGCAGAAAAGATAGCAGAGTGTGAGATTAATACAGTCTTTGCAGGAATAGCTGGAAGTCATGTAAGGAGCTATGATGGGCATGGTTTTGTCAGAATCAGTAGCGGGGAGGTTAACCTTCATGATATAGCTGGGGCTATTGATGCTTCTAAAGCCATGAAAATACCCTCTGAAGAGAGAATATTGCACGTGTTACCAAAAGATTATGTCATAGACGGTCAGGATGGAATTAGAGATCCTATAGGAATGTCTGGTATCCGTTTAGAGGCAGATGTTCACATTGTCACTATCTCAAGAAGTGCTGAGGAGAATATTGTTAAATCACTTGAACGTTGTAATCTGGAGGTGCAGGAAATTGTATTAGAGCCTCTTGCATCTAGTATGTCTGTATTAACCAAAGATGAGAAAGATCTAGGAGTCTGCCTCATTGATATTGGAGGTGGCACAACTGATATTGCTATTTTTAAAGATGGCCAAATTCTTACGACAAAAGTTATACCTATTGGTGGAGATCATGTAACCATAGATATTGCTCATGAGTTAAAAACCCCAATTGATAGTGCTGAAGAAATAAAAATAAAACACGCCTGTACACTATCTCAATTGAACGGATCTAATGACATGATTGAAGTACCCAGTGTCGGTGATCGTGCTCCCAGACAAACTGAAATAAAAGTTCTCTCAACAGTTGTAGAGCAACGTTATCAAGAATTATTTGAAGTTGTATTAGATGAAATTGGCAAGATGAACACTAAAAATCTTAGAGCCGGTATTGTGCTTACGGGAGGCACTTCACTGCTTAGTGGGGCTGTTCAATTAGCAGAGGAAGTGTTCTCTTCTGATGTTAGACTTGGTTATCCCCGACCAATGAGTGGGGCTTTTGAAACCATTAATAGCCCAGAAAATGCAACAGGAGCAGGGTTACTGTTATATGCGCTTAAAAAGTTTAAATCAAACCCTGAAGAATTAATAAAGCAAAAGTCTTCTGCCTCATTGATTGAAAAAATGAAAGCTTGGTTTAACTCAAATCTTTAATTCCCAATAAAAACAAAGACTTGAGTAATAATCTTTATTTGTGATAGTCTTTAGCTGTTTTAGAGGTTTCTAAGAAAAAAAGGGGGTTTAAGATAATGCTTCATCAACGAACCTTAGGTAAAACTATATCTGCAGCAGGTGTAGGATTGCACAGTGGTGAAAAGGTTGAAATAACCTTAAGGCCTGCATCTGAAAATTCAGGAATTCGTTTTAGAAGAGTCGACTGTGACCCCACACAAGAAATCAAGGCTCATGCTAACAATGTAACTGATACTCGATTAGGAACCACTATCTCCCAAAATAATGTCTCAGTGATGACTGTTGAGCATCTTTTAGCTGCTTTTGCAGGTTTAGGAATTGATAATGCTTGTATTGATATTCATGGACCTGAGGTACCTATAATGGATGGGAGTGCTGCATCATTTATCTTATTAGTTGAGTTAGCGGGCATCATAGAACAAAGTGCACCAAAGAAATTTCTGAGAATTAAAAAAAATGTCAAAGTTGAAGAAGATGACAAATTTGCTGAATTTAAACCTTTTAATGGCTATCGACTAAGTTTTAAAATTGAATTCGAGCACCCTATGATTCAGCATAAATTAACAGAGTTTAGCTTTGATTTTTCTACTCTAACCTTCCTCAATGAGATATCAAGAGCTAGGACTTTTGGCTTTCTAAAAGAAATTGAAACATTGAGAGCAAATAATTTAGCCCTAGGTGGTAGCTTAGATAATGCTATCGTCCTTGATGACTATCGTATCTTAAATCAAGATGGATTAAGATTTGAGGATGAATTAGTTAGACATAAAATTTTGGATGCCATTGGTGATTTATATCTCATGGGCCATATTTTGGTTGGAGAGTTTAATGGTTATAAATCTGGTCATGAGCTAAATAATAAGCTGATAAGAAAACTTTACGCGGATGAATCTGCCTGGGAAGAGGTCGAGGAGTCAGAAATTACAGACATACCTATCTCTTATTGGACTGCAGCTTTAGGTAAAGCTTAGTAACCTTGTTTGACCAAACACTTTATTTTCTTAGGAACAACTCCTAATTGTGCACAAATTTTTTTTATTCTTAGTTCTTCAAACCGTATTCTTGATGAAGCTTCAGAATTAATTGATTCAATAATTAATGTATTATTTTTTTCAAGATATGCAGCAGTTATATGCTGACCTAGTTCACCCATATTTTTCTTTAAACTCTTTAAAATAATAGTTTTTTGATCTAAGGATTCTGAGATTTTCTTAAAATTACTTAAGTTATTCTTTAGCACTTCTGAAATGTGTTTCATTGCATTTCCATCTATCTATTTATCAATGATAATATTTTTTACCTTCAGGTTATAATAGCAGTTCATAAAACCTAATAAACTTAAATACTTATATTTACTTCTGATCTAATTAATATCTGAGGCAACTTTTGAAAGAATTATTTAAAAGAATTTTTGGTAGCAGCAATCAAAGATTATTGAATCAGTATTCCAAGATTGTTCATAAGATTAATGCCTTAGAGGATGAAATCACTGCCTTAAATGATAGTGATTTATCAGCAAAAACTGATGAACTGAAATCTCTTTATGAGTCAAATAAAGACCTAGACAGCCTTTTACCATTGGCTTTTGCAGTGGTTAGAGAAGCTTCAATAAGAACTCTTGGACTTAGACATTATGATGTTCAATTGATTGGAGGCATCACTTTACATCATGGAAAAATTTCTGAAATGAAAACAGGAGAAGGTAAAACTTTAGTTTCAACATTGCCTGCTTATTTAAACTCACTATCTAGTAGTGTGCATATTGTTACTGTTAATGAATACTTGGCAGAGAGAGATGCTGAATGGATGAAGCCTATTTATGAATTTTTAGGTTTAACAGTGGGTTGTATTAGATCAAATCAGAATGCAGCAGAAAAGAAGGCGGCCTATCAATGTAATATTACTTATGGCACAAACAATGAGTTTGGTTTTGATTATTTAAGAGACAATTTATCTTATGAAAGTGATTCTCAATCTCAAGGCAAACTTGCTTTTGCTATTGTTGATGAGGTTGATTCGATTCTTATTGATGAAGCGAGAACGCCTTTAATTATTTCTGGTCAAGCAGATCAAAGTACTGAGTTATATCAAAAAATAAATTCAATCGTTAACCAATTAAATCCTGCCATCAATGAATCAGAGACAAATGATTATACGATTGATGAAAAAACCAAACAAATCTACCTCACTGAAAAAGGGCATGCAAACGTAGAAACAATTTTAATGAAGATGAATTTATTGGAGGAAGGTGAAAGTTTGTATGACCCAAAAAATATAAGATATATGCATCATATTAACGCTGCAATTAGGGCGCATAAACTCTTTAATAAGGATGTTGATTATATTGTCCAAGATGGAGAAGTGATCATTGTTGATGAATTCACTGGACGAACTATGGCAGGAAGACGCTGGTCTGATGGACTTCACCAAGCGGTTGAAGCAAAAGAAAGCTTGAGGATTAAAGAAGAGAATCAAACCATAGCATCAATTACTTTTCAGAACTATTTTAGACTCTATGACAAACTTTCTGGAATGACTGGTACTGCTGACACAGAGGCTTTTGAATTTCAGCAAATTTATGGTTTAGAAGTGGTTGTTATACCTACTGATGAACCAATGATTAGAGATGATCAAGCTGATTTAGTGTATTTAAATAGAGACGGTAAATTTAACAATATCATTAAAGATATTAAGAATAGGCAAGAAAATAATCAGCCAATTTTAGTTGGAACTGCCTCAATAGAAAATTCAGAATACATCTCAAGTCTTTTAAACAAAGAAGGTATCAAGCATGAAGTATTGAATGCCAAGCAACATAAAAGAGAATCAACAATAATTGCTCAAGCAGGACAACCAGGGGCAGTAACCATTGCTACTAATATGGCAGGTAGAGGAACTGACATTGTTCTGGGGGGTAATTTTGAAGCACAATTAAAGTTATCTGGTGATGAGCTTAGCGATGAGAAAATTATACTTCTCAAAGAGGATTGGCAGGCAAAACATGACATGGTTATTGAGGCAGGGGGATTGCATATCATCGGCACTGAACGTCATGAATCAAGAAGAATAGATAATCAGCTTAGAGGACGAGCTGGTCGACAAGGAGATCCTGGTTCAAGTAGGTTCTATTTATCTCTAGATGATGATTTATTAAGAATATTTGGTGATCCTGAAAAAACGCAGAGCATGTTATCTCGAGTTGGTATGGAGGAGGGTGAGGCTATTGAGAGTAATTTACTTACTCGTCAAATAGAAAGAGCTCAAAGAAAAGTTGAATCACATAATTATGATATGAGAAAAAACCTTCTTGAATATGATGATGTTGCTAATGATCAAAGAGCTGTAATTTATCAATTAAGGAATGACATTCTAACTTCAGAAAGTATCAATGACATGCTTGAAGGGATAAGCGAAGAAGCTATTGAAGAATTGACTAGTCAATACATCGACCCGGATTCTATGGAAGACACGTGGGATCTTGATGGTTTGAGCCAGTCTATTTATAACGATTTTATGATTTCTTTAGATCTTGAATCAATTGTAAATCAAGATGATTCATTAAATGCTGACAATATTTGGAAGGTTATTTATGAAGAATTCACACGAAACTATAGCACTAAAGAAAACTCAATAGGCGAAAGACCTATGAGAGAGATTGAAAAGGCTGTAATGCTTCAGCAACTGGATATGCAATGGCGTGAACACCTTGCAGCAATGGATCATTTAAGGCAAGGGATTCACTTAAGGGGTTACGCACAAAAGAATCCAAAACAGGAATACAAAAGAGAATCTTTTGAAATGTTCTCTTTTATGATGGATCAGCTTAAATTTAATGTAATTAGTATTCTTTCTAGGGCACGATTCAAAGGCGAAGAAGATGCAGAGACTGTTAATAAGCAGATGCCAAATGTTGAAGAAGTTCAGCTTCAACATAAAGATGCTTCTATATTTAAATCTGGTGACACTAAAGCAGAACCTGAAAAAACATTAACCAAACCTTTTATAAGAGATCAGAAGAAAATAGGAAGGAATGAGCCATGTCCTTGTGGTTCAGGTAAAAAATATAAAAAATGTCATGGGGTTATAGAGCAATAGGTTTTTGTGAATATTAATAAAAAGCTTTTGCAGGTAGTAATCGGCATTATCGGTAATTCAAAGGGTGAGTTCCTTTTATCAACTAGGCGCACTAAGCCTATCTACGATGATTATCTAGAATTCCCTGGGGGTAAGGTTAAACCTCCTGAAACAAATGAGGATGCCCTAATCAGGGAGCTTAGAGAAGAGATCACAATCAATGCTGAGGAATTCTATGCAATGGATTCTATTGTTTGTCAATTTGATAACCTCAATATTGAACTTCATCCTTATAGGGTTAACAGTTATTCAGGTAAGCCCATTGCTAATGAAGAAGAGGCTATTATATGGGTGAGCAAGGAGCGCCTTAAGGAAAAAAAAATCTTGCCTGGAAGTATAGTGGTTATTGATGATTTATTAAGCTAGATCAACAAAGAGAAATTTTGAAATCAACATTCTTTTGATATTGCTGATAATTATCATCCCCAATGTTTTCAAAAAACCGAACGGCAATCAAGTGCCTACCACCACTAATTTCAGGGAATATTTTTTTATTTTTTAGAAAAATTCTCACAAGTGAAATTTGAGTTCGCCTTTCTATTTGATGATTGTATTGACCACCGACAGCTATCGTTGCAATCGGTTCACTGCTTTCCCTTATGATCCACATCAATTTATCAATGCCTTCACTCAGTGGTCGGACAATATCAACCCATGTGGTGATTTTTTTACTAACAAATTTCTTATCCCCTTCAAGAAAGAATTTGTATTTAGGTAAATCAAATTCAGCTTTACCACCTGGCAAAGTATGCCGATGTAACAAAGATGCAATAAATCCATCTGTCCTTAATGGTTTGAGATAATCAGTTCCTATATTGACTACTTCTTCTTTAATTAATTCTAGATCTTCAAGGGTATTTGTAACCATATCAGAATCAGCATCAGGAACTGACTGAAATCGTTGCATTTGCATTATGTACCTATCCAAATCAGCTAAAACTTCTCTGCGCACATCAGTTCTAGATAAAATTGAATATATTTCCAAGATACTATGAATTACTGTCCGAGTTTCCCAACTGTCTTTTAAATCGGATGAGAAGTATTTTAGGCGAGCATAAAGGAATTCAATTCTCATGAATGTCCTTAATCTTTCATTTAATGGAAGTTCATATACCCCTTGTTCCATACATAAAACCAATTGTTAGAGAATTATAAAATAGCACTTGGGGTTATTTATGTAACCTTTTTATTTCTAGATTGCTGTAAAAACTGTTTAGTCTTATTACTTCAGTTTTGAGATGATCAAGACTTGTACCTTCTTCATTAACAATAACATCATCACAAATTGCTCTTTTGCTCTCTAAACTTGCTTGGTTTTCAATAATACTCTGAGCTTGTTGTTTAGTGCATTTGTCTCTTTCAATCAATCGTCTGACTTGAGTTTCAATTGAGCAATCTATAAGTAAAACTCTATCCATTAATTTATTCATGCCTGTTTCAATCATGAGAGGGACAGCTATTATTAAATAAGATGCGGTTGAATCAGAGATATTTTTATTAATTTCATTAAGTACTTTTGGATGGATTATCTTTTCCAAGGTTCTTTTTTCAGCTGCATCATTAAATATTAGTGATCTTAATTTCTGTCTATCTAATTCGCCATCTAAACCCAGTATCTTATTACCAAAGTGATCTAAAATTTCTTGAAAGGCGAGCCCATCCTTTTTCGTTATATCATGTGATATTTTATCTGCATCGATGATTTCAACAGATAATTGTGAGAAAAAGTCACAAACAGTTGATTTGCCTGAAGCAATGCCCCCTGTTAATCCAATTTTTAAAGTATCTTTCATAAAAATAATAAAAAGGTTTAATTCATTACTAGTTTAGATGAAAATAGCCTCTTGTTATAACTGAGTAATAATTATTTAAATTTTCTCATCTGATGAATTTACACGAATTTCAGTCAAAAGAACTATTTTTGAATGCAGGTATACCTATTCTTAAAGGAGCTGTGGCTTCATCTCCAGTTAAGGCTAAGTCTATTGCTGAGCAACTAGGTGGTGACACTTGGGTTATTAAAGCACAGGTTCATGCAGGAGGCAGAGGCAAAGCAGGTGGAGTTAAAATAACGAATAATATTGATGAAGTTGAGAGTATTGCATCTTCCATGTTGGGTTCTCGCCTTATTACAAAGCAAACTGATCAGAACGGATTACCAATTGACTACGTCTATGTTGAATGTGGAACAGAGATAAAATCTGAATTCTATTTAAGCCTACTTATAGATCGAGCCAAAGAATCTTGGACCTTTATTGCTTCCTCTGAAGGAGGAATGGATATTGAGGTTGTTGCAGATGAATCACCAAATAAAATTCTCAAATACACTGTAAACCCTATTGACGGCTTGAGTGAAGCTGAATTATCTCATATGGCCACAGAACTTGGTTTTATCAATGAGACCACCATAGAATTTATTGATATCACGACTAAACTTTTTTTATTGGCTAAAAAGACTGATGCTAATTTAATTGAAATTAACCCTCTTATTATTGATACAACCAATCATCTTATTGCCCTAGACTCAAAAATAACTATTGATAGTAATGCTCTTTTTAGACAAGAAGTATTGATGCATTACAAAGACCCTAACCAGGAACATGCACTTGAAGTTAAAGCCACAGAGAATGATTTAAGCTATGTTTCATTGGATGGAGATATTGCTTGTATGGTCAATGGGGCAGGTTTAGCAATGGCAACAATGGATTTAATTAAATTACATGGTGGCGAGCCTGCTAATTTTCTTGATGTGGGGGGTGGTGCAACCACAGAAAGAGTAAAAGTTGCATTTGAAATTATCATGGAAAACCCTAATGTTAAGGGCATCCTTATTAATATTTTTGGAGGTATCGTTAGATGTGATGTTATTGCAAGTGGCATTACAGAAGCTTTAAAGGAATCTAAAATTGATTTTCCGATTGTTGTTAGATTGGAAGGCACTAATGTAGATTTAGCTAAAGACATGTTGGCAGAAGCAGGGGCGCAAATCATACCGGCGGATGACCTCACCGATGCCGCGATAAAAATTGTTACCTCAGTAAAAGGATCATAATGAGTGTCCTAGTTAATGCCTCTTCAAAAATAATATGTCAGGGAATTACTGGCTCTCAAGGCACTTTCCACACAGAGCAGTGTATTGAATATGGCACACAAATAGTCGGTGGAGTTACCCCAGGCCGTGGTGGCCAAGAGCATTTAGGAGTTCCTGTTTTTAATTCAGTCATAGAGGCAAAAGAGAACATAGAGTTTGCGGTTAGTATGATCTTTGTTCCACCCAAATTTGCAGCAGATGCAATAATGGCAGCTATTGAGGCTGAGGTGGAATTAATCGTTTGTATTACAGAGGGTATACCTGTGCAAGACATGATCAAGATTAAAGCTTCTTTAAAGAATTCATTATCAGTTCTGTTGGGACCAAATTGCCCAGGCATTATTACACCTGATGAATCTAAAATAGGCATTATGCCTGGTTTCATTCATCAGAAAGGTTCTATTGGAATTATTTCTAGATCAGGAACCTTGACCTATGAGGCCGTGCACCAAACGACTAAACATGGCTTAGGTCAAAGCACATGTATAGGGATTGGTGGTGACCCGATAAAAGGTTTAAACTTTATTGATTGTTTGGAATTATTTGAATCTGATACTGAAACAAAAGGCATTGTTTTAGTTGGAGAAATAGGTGGTTCTGATGAAGAGAAAGCAGCTGAATATATAAAAGAGCATGTAACCAAGCCTGTGGTTGCCTATATTGCTGGTGTTTCAGCACCTCCTGGAAAAAGGATGGGACATGCTGGAGCCATTGTTACGGGAAAAGAAGGAACTGCAGACAGTAAATACGAGGCATTACAAGAAGCTGGCGTTCATACTGTTGAATCCCCCGCACTCATTGGTGAAAAAATGAAGTCAGTTCTGAGTTGATTCTTTACCAGATTTTATACCAAGGATCACTGTCTTCAATCTCAACTGAAAGATTCGGATCCTTTAATTGATTAGCCATGTAAATACTTTCTGCTTGTTCAGCAAGATCTGTCATCCCAAGTTTATCGTAAGCCTTTGCAATAATTTCTAAGGACTGAATTGTGGATGGGGATCCGCTGTATTGTTCTAAGGCATATTTGGCTCTATTAATAGCAGCGACATAGGCACCTCTTTCCATGTAATGTTGGGCCACATGATTTTCATACTTTGCTAGTCTGTTTCTGAGAAAAACCATTCTCTGTTTAGCATCACTGACATAAATACTATCAGGGTATCGTCTGATTAATTGTGAAAACACAGAAAAGGCTTCTTCGGTTTTTGTTGGCGGTCTTTTTGTAAGATCCACATCGAATATCTCATGATACCATTCATGTTGACCTTCAAATGAAGATAAACCCCTCATATAAAGAGCGTAGTCAACTCTTGGGTGTGTTGGGTTTTCTTTTTCAAATTGCTTAGCTTCATCGATAGCCTCTTCAAAGGAAGAACTTCGATAATGGGCATAAATTAAATCTAACTGAGCTTGCTTGGCCTGATTGCTAAAAGGGAATGAAGTAGTGAGTACTTCTAGGTATCGAGTAGCGTTTCTATAGTTATTATTATCAAGCGCATATTTTGCTTTTTCATAAATAACTTCAGAAGACGATCTTAGGTCTGTTACTTCATCTTTACTGCAAGCAGTGATAAGGATAAGACCCATCAGAAAAAATATTTTTTGTGTATTTTTAAAAATTACAGCCCCTTTTGTTTCCTAGATAGTTTTATTATTGAATTATAGCCTAAAATAAATCGCATAGATTTAGGCATAATAGATTAGATGAAAGAAGATGCAATAGAATTTCTAGTTCTAACTGAAGAACACAATCAAAGGGTTGATAAGGTGGTGAGCTCATACCTAAAGGAGTATTCACGCGTCATCATCAAAGATTGGATAGAAACAGGAAATATTCTTGTTGATAATCATATAGTTAAAGCTAAAACTAAGGTTCAAGAAGGGCAGCACATTATAGTTCATCCAGTGTTAAAGGAACGCACTGAGGTCAATCCCCAAAAGATGAATCTCCAGATTATTTTTGAAGATAATGACCTCATCATAGTGGATAAACCACATGGATTAGTTGTTCATCCTGGCCATGGTCACCATGATTCAACTTTGCAAAATGGTCTTTTATACCATCATCCTGATCTGAAGTTATTACCTAGAGCAGGCTTGGTCCACAGATTAGACAAAGACACAAGTGGCTTATTAATGGTGGCAAAGAACTCTAACTCTTATAACTCACTGAATACTGCTTTACAGTCAAGACTAATAAAAAGAGAGTACCGGGCAATTTGTATTGGAGAGATGACCAGTGGCGGAACCATTGATGTTAATTTATCTAGAGACCCTAATAATCGAATAAAATATAAAGTATCAAAATTTGGTAAATCTTCGATCACGCATTACCGTGTTCTAAAAAAGTTTCAAGGTCATAGTTTTATAGGATTGAGATTGGAAACAGGAAGAACACACCAACTTCGAATCCATATGTCTCATATTCGTCATGCTATATTAGGTGATCCTCTCTATGGGCAAAGGCTGATGATTCCTAAAGGCTCTAGTGAAAGCTTAAAAAAGACATTGCGCTCCTTTAAAAGGCAGGCTCTTCATGCTTGTCAACTCACATTTCAACACCCCTCTACAGAAGAGCTAATCTCTTTCTCATCAAAGTTACCAAAAGACATGGAATCTATCATCAAAGAACTATCAGGCAATGCATTGGACGCAGATACAATGAATAATTTACAGTTTCCGGATATTAAAACTTAGAAATTATCCTGCCTCTATCGTAATATACTCGGTTTTATTAAGTTAATTATTAGAGTTAAAGATAATGCCAATATACGAATATGAATGCACACAATGTGGTCATCAACTTGATGCTCTGCAGGGGATCAATGAGCCGAGGTTGTCAGATTGCCCAGCTTGCAATAAAACATCTTTAAAACGACTCATCTCTGCGCCAAACTTTCGCCTAAAGGGTAAGGGTTGGTATGAAACTGATTTCAAAACAGGCAATCGAAAGAATTTAGTTGAGAATAAAGATGATTCATCTGTCAAGAAAGACGAAACTAAAGAAGATAAAACTAAGGAAAATAAAACTAAAAAAACACCTGAGAAGAATGGAAAAGTTAAAGATAAAACACCTAAAGATAGCGTGTAATGTCATAATTAAAATAACATGAAAAAATTAAGAAGAATACTTATAGCGGGTTTATTGGTTTGGTTGCCTTTGGGAATTACAATTTTCATTATAAAGATTTTGCTTGATTTATTGAGTCAAACTTATCTGCTTATTCCTGAAGGATTACGTCCTGAAAACTTGTTTGGCGTGACTATTCCTGGTTTTGAAATCATCATGGCTATCATCATTTTATTTAGTACCGGATTGGTCGCAGCTAATTATCTAGGTAAAACATTAGTTGAGACCTGGGAAAAATTCTTAGATAAAATTCCACTGGTTAGGAGTATCTATACCCCTCTTAAAAAGTTTGCTGAGCTAATTTTATCAGATCAGACCCAATCTTTCTCTAAAGTTCTCTTGATTCAATACCCTAGGAAAGGGTTATATAGTTTGTGTTTTCAGACATCAAAAGACGTTGGAGAAATCCAAGAAAAAAGTGGAGAGGATGTTGTTTGTGTGTTTATTCCAACCACACCTAACCCAACTTCAGGGTATATCATTTTGATTCCAAAGGATGAAGTTATTGAGTTGGATATGAGTGTTGAGGACGCCTTAAAAATGATTATATCTCTTGGCGTTGTTGTTCCTTCATCTGACATTGACCTAACTGCAACCTAAAAAATAAATATGAGCAAAGAAAGAGCACTTAGAAGCCATCACTGTGAACAATTAAATACAGAGCATATTGGTGAGAGCATCACCGTTTCTGGTTGGGTTCATAGACGCAGAGATCATGGAGGGGTTATTTTTATCGATTTAAGAGATGCCTCAGGAATCCTTCAATTAGTTTTTGATCCATCAAACAAAGAATTATTTGCCGAAGCAGAAAAGATTCGAAGTGAATACGTACTCTCAGTATCAGGTAATATTAGGCACAGACCTGAGGGGACTGTTAATTCAAACATGATAACGGGAGAAATAGAATTATTAGTTGAATCAGGTAGTGTATTGAATACTTCATTAACACCTCCTTTTCATCACGATGAATCAGCAAATGAAGACATTAGATTGAAATATAGATACCTAGATCTTAGACGTCAAAAAATGTCAGAAAATCTTAGATTAAGACATCAGATTATTAAGACACTAAGAAATTTTCTTGATGCAGATTCTTTTATTGAGATAGAAACGCCTATATTGACTAAAGCTACTCCCGAAGGTGCTAGAGATTATCTGGTTCCAAGTAGAACACAACAAGGTGATTTTTTTGCACTTCCTCAATCACCCCAATTGTTTAAACAATTATTGATGATGTCTGGATTTGACAAGTACTATCAGGTGGCACGTTGTTTCAGGGATGAAGATTTAAGAGCTGATCGCCAACCTGAGTTCACACAGTTAGACATTGAAATGTCTTTTGTTAATAAAGAACAGGTCAAAGAAGCCATGGAGAAGATGATCAGACATCTCTTTGAAACGGTGCTAAATTACAAATTTGATCAACCGTTTACTCAGATAACCTATGCAGACTCAATGAATCGATTTGGTAGTGATCGACCCCATTTAGGAATTGATATGGAATTGATTGAAGTCAGTGATTTAATGAAAGATGTTGAGTTTAAAGTCTTTGCTGAACCTGCTAAAAATAAAGAGTCTAGAGTGGCTTGTTTGGTGTTAAAGAATCAACCAGATATCAGCAGAAAACAAATTGATGATTACACAGATTTTGTTGCTAATTATGGCGCCAAGGGACTTGCTTATATTAAAGTTCATGACCATAAGAAGGGGATAGAAGGAATGAAATCTCCAATATTAAAATTCTTAAGCAAAGAATGTGTTGATGCTTTAGCAGGCCGTTTAAAATTAGAGAATGGAGACACGGTGTTCTTTGGTGCTGATAAATCAGATATTGTTAATTCATCTCTTGGAGCACTCAGAGAAGAATTAGCAAAAGATTTTAATTTAGTGCAATCTGGCTGGTTTCCAGTTTGGGTTACTGATTTTCCTATGTTTCATTGGGATCCTAAGGAGAAAAGATGGATGTCAGAACATCATCCGTTTACTTCTCCTGTGACTGATCATCCTAAGGACCTTATTTCTGATCCAAAAACAGCTGTGTCTTTAGGATACGATATGGTGCTGAATGGGAACGAAATTGGCGGAGGCTCAATAAGAATTCATTCTCAAAAGATGCAATCGACTGTTTTTGAAATTCTCGGAATTAATGCTGAAGAGGCACAAGAGAAATTTGGTTTTTTTCTTGAGGCTTTGAAATATGGTTGCCCACCACATGGCGGGATAGCTTTTGGTATAGATCGAATAGTAATGCTTATGACTGAATCTACTAGCATTAGAGATGTTATAGCGTTCCCCAAAACTCAGACTGCAAGTTGCCTATTAACAGAGGCACCAAGCCAAGCTGGAAAAGCTCAATTAAAAGAATTAGGCATCTCAGTTAAGGAAAAATCTGATTCTTAAATAAACATAAATATTTTCTTTTAATTTTCCTTAAAGATCATTGATAATAGCCTTCTATTTTTAAGGATGAGCACCAAACAAGATGTCAAAAAACTCCCTAGGTAAAACAATAAATCTTATTTATATTGCTGCTAAGGTTCGTTTAGGATTTTTAATTATGGCTTGTACTCTTGCCGGTATAGCTGTTTCACCTTCCTCAACATTAACACCTCTTGAAATTCTATTATTGGCAGTTTGTGTTCTAGTTGCTTCATCAACTTCAGGTGCATTTAACCAATGGTTTGAAAGAGACATAGATTCTATTATGGATAGAACGAAAAACAGACCTTTTGTAACCCAAGAGCTTCAACCAAGCAATTTATTGAATGTTTGGCTGATTATTATCAGTGGTATTGCACTTTTTTTTACTTATCGTGTTGCTAATTTAGAGGCCAGCATCTATTTATTTGCAGGGATTTTTACATATGGAATTATCTACACTGTATGGTTGAAACGGAAAACATGGATGAATATAGTGATTGGAGGACTTGCAGGCAGCTTTGCAGTTCTCGTTGGTTCAGCTGCCACAGGTAACACTTTTTCAACAGCGCCCCTTATTTTATCGATTATCCTTTTTTTGTGGACCCCACCACATTTTTGGGCTCTGGCTATTTGTTTTAAAGACGATTATGAAAAAGCTTCAGTGCCAATGCTACCTGTCGTAAAAAGCATTTCGATTACAAGTCATGCCATTTTTTGGCACACTTTATTGTTGGTCTTACTCTCATTCACTCTTATGTTTTATGGAATGCACTGGGTGTATCTAATATTTGCTTCAACTGGAGGGTTATATTTTCTCTACAGCAGCGCTCAATTACTTAGAAAGCAAGATAAGAGTTGGGCTAAAAAAACTTTTTTTGCCTCAATAATACATTTAGGTCTACTGTTATTAGGCACCATGTTTGATGCTATGATATTTGCTTAACAAATATTTATAACGATTCTATGAAAACACATCTTCCGACAGCTCTCTTGGCTTTAAGTCTCTCAGCCTGTTCGATACAAACGCCGATTCAATTTGATGATGAGAGTTATTTACGTGGTGTTGCTGATGAAGGAGTTAATAGTTCTGGACCCAGTTTTGTTGATTACGACAATGATGGTGATATTGATATTTATGTTTCCACCGAATACCACGGAGATAACCAGGGTAATCGATTGTTTGAGAACAATGGTAATGGCGAATTCATCAATGTTGCCGTTGAGAGAGGGATCGATAATAAAGGAGGTTTAGGGCGAGGCGCTTCTTGGGGCGATTATGATAATGATGGTGATATGGATGTCGTGATCTCTAATATGCCCCCCGCAGATAGGTCAACCCATGTGCCAACAACATTGTATAAAAACCTTTTAATTGAGACGGGTAGTCCAAATTTTGAAAATGCTTCAAAAGAGGCAAACTTATTTAGAAAAAATGTTCCTAATGATCAAGAAATAGGCGGTATTGGTAACACTGGAGCAGGGGTGGCTTGGGCAGACTTTGATAATGACGGCGATCTCGATCTGTATTGGAAGTGTGCAGAATATGATATTGATAATGCTCTTTTTAGAAACAACGGTGATGGCACATTCACTGACATTACTGAAGAATCTGGAACCGGTATCTTGGACATGGTGACTGAAGCCAATTCACAGGGTTCTCCCAATTGGACTGATGTTAATCAAGACGGATTAATTGATCTTCTGGTGACCAATGAGGGTGATCGAAAAATCATGCTATTAAACCAGGGTGATAGCACCTTTAAGAACATAACAACCTCCTTTAGGCCGCCTTCAGCTACGGTTTTTCTAAACCCGGGTAATGCCAATGGTGCATGCATCGGAGATATTGATAATGATGGTGACATGGATATCTTTTTACCTACCGCTGATCAATCAAATCGTTTGTATATCAGTATGTATAAAGACACTGGCTCACTTCAGTATAAAGACATTACTTTAACTTCTGGAATAAGTCACAAATCAGGTGCACGGGGCTGTGCAATGGGTGATTTTGATAATGACGGCTTATTGGATATTTACGTTAATAACGGAGGATTACAAGACACACTGATTAATGATCTAATCGATTTACCCATCTTTGTTCAGTTTTATATAGCCATCGAACCTGATTACAATAAATTATTCATGAACAATGGTGACCTGACTTTTTCTGACCTGACTACTAGATCTAAAACCACAGGGTTAGGCATTGGAAGTGGTGTGGGAACTGCTGATATTGATGATGATGGATTCCTAGATTTATTTTTTACTAACAGAACTTTTTATTCCTCAGGCAAACAAATCACTCCATCAGACCGTAATTTCTTGCTGCGAAATCAAGGCAATAACAATAATTGGATAAAACTTCATTTAATAGGAGATGAAAGCAATAGAAATGGCTATGGAGCTAAGATTAAGCTAGTCTCAGGCTCATTGACTCAGCATCGGGAACATACAAGTGCCCATGGCTATAATTCAGCTAATGATTATAGAGTACATTTTGGTCTTGCTGATAACACCTCTATAGACTTAATAGAAATTCAATGGCCTTCCGGGAAAATTAGTGAATTTAATAATCAGGAGATTAATCAGATATTGACTCTAAAGGAATGAGTAAACTGCTGCATTCAGAAGTCTCTGAAATTCTATCAATGGATAGGCGAAAAACCCTAAAAACATTTGCTGCAGCTTCTATTGCTTCATTTCTGCCTTCCTATGTTAAAGCTCGCAATCATGCTGATGTCATTGTTATTGGAGCTGGATTATCAGGTTTGTATAGTGCCACTATTCTTCAGGATGAGGGATATAAAGTCACTGTATTAGAAGCAGATAATCGAGTTGGCGGGAGAGTTTTTTCTCAAAAAAATATTCCTGGTAACCCTGAGACGGGCGGCACTGCTTTTGGTTCAGGCTATGCAAGAATTATTGATATTTCCAATCGTTTTAATATTAAGTTGAATGATTTAAGCCCAATCCTGCCTTATTTTAGAAAACAAGAGCTAGCTCTTGATGGTGAATTGATTCAAATGAGTGAGTGGGCTAATCATCCAAAAAATGTTTTACCAGAAGCAATGAAAGCCATGCCTCCAAATGCTTTGTTTCATCAATTATTAGGCAACAATAATCCTGTTAAAACACCAGGGGAGTGGATAAACCTTAAACACTTTATACATGATATTTCAGTTCATGATTGGCTGATTCAACAGGGTTATAAGCAGGATTTCATTGATTTAGTTTATAACATGAATATCACCCATGGCTATAACGCCAAAGATGTTTCTATCTTAATGTTAATGTTTGTCAATGCTTTTGCTAGCTCACAAAGTCGTTTAGGTTTTAGGACCAGTTTATCTGCTGAAGGCGGGAATGTGGTTATTCCAGAAGCTATGGCCAATAGTCTAGAGCAACAAGTGCTGTTCAATAAAAGTGTCAATGCAATTGAAACTTACTCAAATAAAGCCAAAGTTAGTTGTGCAGATGGATCAGTCTATGAAGCAGATCATGTTATTTGTTCACTGCCTTTTTCAGTTTTAAAAAACATTGATATTAGCCCTTCTGTTCAAGGTCCTCAGGCAGAAGCAATAAATAATCTACGTTCGCAAAAGATTAATATGTTACATGTTGTTCCTAAAGCTCCATTTTGGGAAAATGATGGAATGAGCCCAAATCTATACACCAATGGACTATCAGGAATGATGATTGCAAATCGCCATGTTAATACACCTGATCAAGTGGATAGTTTCACTATTTGGTTAAGGGGACCTATTGCAGAGAAATTGGACAGAATGAATCAGCGAGAAGCGAGACTGTCAGTGATTAAATCAATTGAAGAAATAAGACCAAGCACAAAAAATGTATTAGAGCCGCTCGCATATCATTCTTGGTTTCTTAGTCCATTCTCAATTGGTGATTGGGCTTATTGGAGTCCCGGCCAAATATCAAAATTTGGGTCTTCTGTTGGAAATCAACATGGCCAGATTCATTTTTGTGGTGAGCACACAGCTGTTTCAAATAGAGGCATGGAGGGTGCAATGGAATCAGGAGAAAGGGTGGCTTTTGAGATTATGGGGTTATAGTTCAACTTTATGTGATAAATTTTATAAAAGTCTAAATAATAATAATGCAGAGGAATATGAAATGAAGTTACCTAGTTTAAATTGGCGTCTAGCAGGCGCTGTAATAATGCTAATGGCCAGTTTTTCAGTCAATGCTGATACACGACTGGAACAGGTCTGGACGTGTACGCTAAATGATGGCAAGACATTGGAGGAATTCAGTGCTATTCATGGCAAGTGGCTTGCGTGGGCGAATAAGCAAGACTATGGAGGGGATATTCGAGGTCATGTCGCTACTCCATTCGTGGGTGATGAATTTAGCGTGGTACTGCTTACCGATTCCTACCCCGACCTGGTTACCTATGCCGCCGATATTGCTGCTTACTATGCGGCTGAGGGCGCGGCGCTGGACGCCGAGTATGATGCTTTGGCTAGCTGTACATCAAGCGTGCTTTATAATGTGATCGAAAGCGGTAGCGATTAGACCGACTCTTTCTCCGAGAACCCAGTTGCCTTCTACCAAGGAATGGTTCTCCCATCCTCATAGTCAATAAATAAACCATTTTGATCCATAGTTAGATTTTCTATTACTGCCATCATCTTTGTCACACTTTCATCAATTTCTATTGCTGACGGGATCGCAGTCCCTGGAGTCGTATTAACCATGCCGGGTGAGAGAGATATCACGACTACATTTTTTTTCTTGGTTTCAAACGAAAGGCTATAAATCATGCTATTTAGGGCAGCCTTACTCATTGCATAGCTGTACATCATAGGAATCTTAAGCCTTTCACCGAATGAACTTACCTTACTTGATAAGGCTATAATTTTCCCGTTTTCTGATTGTTCAACATTTTTTATAAATGCTTGGATTACCTTCATGGTGCCTAAAGCATTAATCTCAAAACTTTTTCTAGTGATGTCTTCGTCAACACCAGATAGTTTTCTAAATGCTGAGAAATGTCTAGGAGTTAATCCTGCATTATTAAGCAGAATATCAATTGTTTGATTTTTATATTTGGAAGATAAATTCTCAATGTGATCATTGTTGGTTATGTCAAGTAGCTCAATGACAATATTATTATTGTTAGCTGCATATTCTTGTAATTCATCAGCTTCTTTTGGGTTTCTTGCAGTGGCGATGACGTTCCACTTCTTTTTTGAAAACTGCTTAACAAATTCAAGTCCTAGATTCCTATTTGATCCGGTAATAAGGACTGTTGGCTCATCATTCTCGAAAGCATACAAATTATTATTAGGCAACCAACTACAAATAATTAGAATAAGGAGTATTGAAGACGTTAATTTATTTTGGTTTTTCATGATGTCCTATTGGAGGAAAACTTTGAGGCTCACAACCCTGTGGTGCCGATAATTTTACATCGTTATAGAGAGTTTTTTCACTATTAATACTGTCTGCAGTCACCCCTGCAATTTGTTTCCAATCTTCAGGTTTGAAAACTTGTTTTTCTAAATCATAGGTAGAATGACGATTTGTTGCCAGCATATTTAAAAAAACATCAAGAAAGTGAGCTGCTTCTTTTTTAAATAAATCTATCTCATATAGACCAGATTTGATTAATTTATCTTTAGCATTATTAAGTTGAATCATTGATTCTTCCATAGCGCCTAGGCCATTTGATAGGCTTTCAAGTTTATTTTTATATTCTGTATTATCAGCTTCCACATGAGGTAAGAGTAAATCATGGAGGATGTAGTCTTGTTTTATTAAGCGTTTCAGAGAGAAATCAAAATAATTTGAGCAAGCGACATAAAAGTGTACTAAACCAGGGTCAACATTTTTAATCTCTAAGCTTTTTGTAAAGGCTCTTCTCACTTGCGATAAGTGAGTTCTCTCATTTGAGACATGCGATTCAAAATCATTTAAAGTTGGTGCACTCATGTATTTAACTATAACTCACAAATATACATTTGCTTATCATCAATTGAGCCCATAAATAATTTATCAGACCAGATTACCCCAACACTCGTGGTTGACATATCATTACCTTCACTCATAAAGAGCTCTTTGACAGTATGGTTTCCCCTATCATCAAAATCAATTTTAATGACCTGTGACGGGGCAGGCTTATATTCATTGTTCTGGAGGGCAATGAAATGTTGTATTAATGCCCATACTTTAGGAATATTCGCCACCACTAAACTCCCGTCTCTTAGAACATTAATATTATCGGGCGATCCTGATAATTTTATTGTGTTTATTTTTACTAAGGATCCGTCTTTCAAATTGCGTTTTAAGACTGCCATTCTCTTTGCATTTGTTTCTGAGGCATAAACCGTTAGTTGATCTGGTGATAGATTAATTCCTGAGACAGAGGACAAATTATCCATAGCAATTTTAGCTGACTTACCGTCAAAATAGACCACCGTCGACATAGGTCTACCCAGTTGCTCTTGAATTTTATCTAAAGTGCTGACCCCACCCTTATCATTGCCCACATAGAATTTTTCTTTATCGACAAGAAGGACATCATTTGGACTTTGAAACAATGGATCAGAGACGCTTCTCACAAAATCAAACACACCATTGTTTGTCTCAGAAAAGAGATCAATCACTTCGGGTTCTTCGCCTCTATTTTTTGGATGATTAATGATGGCAAGATGGCGCTTGCCTCTGTTGTCTATATATAAGCTCAAGCCATGCGGTCTGAGGTGTTCAGGTTGTTTTGATAAGGCAGAGACTAAAGTATAGGGTTTTTTATTCAGATCAATTTTTCCTATGAACCCCTGAGTATTTTCTCCTTTAATCAAGGCTTCTCTGTCTTGGATAGAAAGATAAGCTATGCCTCTTGTGTAATCGATCTCGATATCCTCAGCGCTTCCATTCATTTTAAAACTTTCACAAATCTCTGGAGTATTGTTAGTGATCGTCTTAAAGGTATCCATCCGTTGTAACATCCATAGACTAAATAGAAGAATAAAAAGAATAATCCAGCCAATTATTTTTAATATTTTCTTTATCATAGATGGGCCTTTATTGTTATGCTTTGTGCACATATTTATTTTATCAAGTGATTATGAATCAACCAGTTGAATCGTCAAAGAATAATATTGAAGAAATGGGGATAAAGTTTGGCCCTATAACTCTCATGCCAGATATTGAAAAGCGTCATCTTTTCACGTTATTTTTTGGTGCATTCTTCGGTATTGCCAGTATGGCATTAGTAAATGTCTTTGGTCCATTGGTGTTCGATATACTTGAGATTCCTCAAAATGAAACGGGAGCCCTAGCAGGTAAACTCACCGCAATGCAAGAAATAGTTGTGGTCTGTGTGATCGGATTAGCTGGTGCATTTTCAGATAGAGTTGGAAGAAGAATTGTATATTCCATAGGATTTGTTCTTCTCGGCATAGGCTATTTTCTTTATCCGCTTGCTGGAGATAGCACTGAGCTCATCATTTTTCGTATCTTTATTGCCCTAGGCTGTGCTTGTAATACAGTGATGCTACCCACAACCGCTAATGATTACGTTCATGAGAGCACTCGTGGAAAACTGATTGCAACCACATCGATTTTGAACGGTTTAGGCCTGGTTCTCATCATAGGAAGCTTTAGAAAACTTCCGGAGTATTTTGTTAATCAGGGTTTTGATAGTGCGATATCTGGCCAATATACAATTTGGTGTGCTGCTGTAATGGTTTTAATTGTCTCTACTGTCCTTTTTACTGGTTTAAAAAAAGGTGCGCCTGTTCAGGTCACTAAAAAAGGGTCTTATTTTTCTACATTAGCAATAGCATTTAAAGAAGCTAGAAACCCAAGAGTTGCTCTCGCCTATACTGCTGGGGTTGTATCAAGAGGAGATTTATCAGTGGTGAGCACGTTTTTCTCATTATGGCTATTTAACGAGGCTATCACCATGGAGATGAGTCGAACTGAAGCATTTAAATTATCGACAGGTTTTTATGTGATGGTTCAAGCTTTTGCTATTCCCGGAGCAGTTTTGATCAATTTTTTTATAGATAAAGTTGATCGTGTTATGGCCTTAGCAATTTCTATGTTTATTGCAGCCTGTGGATATCTATACCTTGGCTTTATTGATGATATTTTTAGTAAGCAAATGTATTTTGGAGCAGCGCTTTTAGGGCTGGGTGAAATTTTTGCTAATATTTCTGCGATATCATTGATTGGCAGTGCTGCGCCAGCAAAAGGTCGGGGCGCTGTCATTGGTGGCTTTAGTTTTTTCGGGGCAATTGGTATTCTATTAGTTGCCAGTATTGGTGGCTATTTATTTGATAACGTTGGCCCAACAGCACCGTTTACCATGGTAGGGTTTGCCAATGTTGCCCTTTTAACTTTAGCGCTGTTATTGTTATTCTTTGAGCGTAGAAAAAATAATTCAAATTGATTGAGGTTTAAATATGGAACGAAGAGAATTTTTTAAGAACATCGGTAATTTAGGAGCTTTGAGTGCAGGTGCTGCAGCTCTAAGTGTATTTTCACAGCAGGCTAATGCTGATTTACCCTCTGCCTATGGGGGTGCGAGAGGTGATGCCTTAAATGGACCTTATTTAGATCTTAGTACAGGCGTAGGTAATAAATTAGCCTATTCTAGGCTGAATGGTGATTTAGACGAATCAAAACAAAAAATCGGTTGGTTTAAAGGTTATGTTATGGCTATTAGGCCCCATAAACCCATACTTGATGTTCTTGGTGTAGCAGGGTTTGGGGTGTCTAGACTAGAACAGCAAACTGATGGGTCTTTTGCTAAAATTCTTAGAGAGGTTGCTCTTTATACTGATCTGAGATCTGGCGAAGTCTTAGAGGAGTATAAAAATCCAATGACCAATGAGGTGGTTAGGGTTGTTCCTATAACCAATGATCCTTTTAATTATGTGATTGAGGATTATTTCCCTTCGCCACCAAAATTTGGTGATTTAAACCAAGAGGAACCACCAAAGATTCCATTTATTTTACCGTGGCAACAACGGGGTGATCGATTAGACATGGAGATACATATCAATCTTTTTTATCCAAATGCTCTTAATCCAAATAAATGGAAACGCGAATCTTCAGGACCTATGGTGCAAGTGAGTGAGGCTTTTGCTTATCATGTTGATGTTCAAAAGATGCAGGATCCAAGTTATACCACCTTACCCTTTAGTGGCACTTGGAATCGAGTTGCTCCATGGCTTCCGTGGATGTATATGGGTGATACCCCAGGACACATGATATACTCAGCCTTTATGGGTTCTGGTGAAGATCTAGAAGAAATTCATAGTCGACAGGTACTGGATTATGTAGAAAAAAATTATCCAAAGTATTTTACTGCTCCTGAGACCTATGATCCAAAAACACCAAGTCTTTCAAGTCTTGAGCTTTATGCGATAGAGCAAACTCCGGCTCCAGTGAAGTAATCAATAATTGTTTATTTCTTTTATGTTAATTGCATTTCATTATGAGGTCAGTTTTCCTTTGCAAACTCTCTATAAATAGATAGTGAATCAGGATTTTCTAGGGCATCAATATTTCTTATCTCCTCTCCTTCAATTGCTGCTTTGACTGATAATTCAGAAATTTTGCCACTTCTGGTTCTGGGTATATCATCAACTTGAATTATATGTTTCGGAATATGTCTTGGGCTGGCATTGGTTTTAAGCTCATATTTAATCTTTTTTACTAAATCATTAGTGAGTTTTTCCTCTTTTTTTAATACCACAAATAAAGTTACAATTGGCTCAGAGTTTTTAGTTGTTTCAACTACCACAGCATCTAGTATTTGAGGCAATTTTTCAGTTTGACGGTAGATTTCAGCAGTCCCAATTCTTACCCCTCCTGAGTTTAAAGTGGTATCTGATCGACCAAAAATGATTACACCATTATTTTCAGTAATTGTTGCAAAATCACCGTGTGCCCATGTGTTCTCAAATTTATTAAAATAACTCTGTTTATACTTTTTTTTATCCGGATCATTAAAGAACCCAATAGGCATAGAAGGAAAGGGCTGTGTACAGACCAGTTCACCTTTCTCTTCTTTCGCCGCTTCTTGTCCCGCGTCATTAAAAACTTTAACAGCCATCCCTAAGCCAATGGACTGAATTTCTCCATCAAACACAGGAACTATTGGATTACCCAGGGCAAAGCATGAAATGATGTCCGTCCCTCCTGAAATGGAAGATATTTGAACATCACTCTTGATAGCATCCTGTATATACTGGAAATGATCTGAGAGTAATGGTGAGCCAGTTGAAAGAATAGTTTGTAGTGATTTCAGATTGTACTTTTCTAATGGCTTTATGTTTTCTTTCATCATCGTGGTGATATAACGAGGACTGATACCAAAGTGACTGATCTTTTCATCCTCAGCAATAGCCCATAAAAACTCATTATGTGGATAAAATGGTGACCCTTCATAAAGAATAATCGTAGCTTTGCTTGCCAATGCGCTGACAAGCCAATTCCACATCATCCAACCACATGTAGTAAAAAAGAATAGTCTATTATCTGGTTTCAAGTTCAAATGCAGTTGGTGTTCTTTCATATGTTGAATTAGTGTTCCCCCAGCAGAGTGGATAATGCACTTTGGTTTACCGGTGGTTCCAGATGAATACATTATGAACAATGGGTGGTCAAAGGGTAAGGCATTAAATTGTAGTGCTTCATCTTGATTCAAATGATCACTAAATGGAACAGCATTTTCTATGCTTTTATAATCAATTTTTGTATCTAAATGTTGAACCACAAAGACTTTAGATAAGCCTTCCAACTTTTTTGAAATTGCTGTTATTTTTTCCATTAAATTAAATTTTTTCCCGTTGTATTCATATTGGTCGATAGCAATTAATACCTTGGGTTTAACTTGTCCAATTCTGTCTAAAATTGCATCAACACCAAAATCTGGTGAACAAGAAGTCCAAACAGCACCTATTGCGCTGCTGGCAAGCATTGCAATTATGGTTTCAGGGCAATTAGTCATGATGGCGCCAACAACGTCACCTTCTTTGACTCCTTGATCAACTAGAGCTTTAGCAAATGAACGCACTTGATCAAAAAGCTCTTTATAAGATAATTCTTTTCTACGGCCCTTTTCATCTCTATAGATAATTGCAGGATGACTGTCCTTCCTAGATATAAGATGTTCTGCAAAATTAAGTTTAGAGCCAACAAACCATTTTGAATCAATCATTTGGTCACCTATTTCAAGAATCTTAGATGAAGATTTTTTGAAATTAATGCCTGCAAACTGAGTAAAAGATGACCAAAAATTCTCGGGGTATTCTACCGACCATCGGTACAGTTGTTCATAATTTTTGAACGTTTGATTATGCTCAATATTTAAAAAGTTCATGTAATCAATTAATAGGCTAGATTCACTGTCTCTGGGAAGCCAAATAAGTTTTCTTGAGTGGTTCATTTGTCAATAAAGTATTTTTTTTAGTTTCCGATAACAAAAATACCAAGAACTTGAGTATCGAATGAAACAATTCCTTTGTCCCAATCGACTCGAATGCTTTGTCCGCCTGGTACCTCAAAAACTGGATCATATTCTCTAGAAAGATCATTAAATATATAAGCTCTGATTTTATCTTTATTTTCAATTTTAGAGACATCAATAGGGATTGATACTGAAGCAGGTGAGTTCACAATTGTTCGATAGGGTCCAAAATATATAGCTTCAGAAATGGCATTTTTCATTATTGGTAAAGGAGTATTAGAATTAATTTTAGCTTGTCTGCCAATGAGAGCAGTAAAATCAAACCAAGCACTAATTAGATGGCTATTGTAGTTAATAAACTCATTAAATGGTCTGATAGCATTAGCATCTGTGTAAGGGTCACTTGAGTTTTCATGCCTGTAACTGTCTTGATAGGAGAAAGATTCTGGTTTGTTCGGGTGAAAGTCTGGCCGGACAATAAGTTTGGTTCCTTTAAGCTCACCACTTGTTATTTCAACTAAACCTCCGCCCTTATAGGTGATATCACCACTTGCCATTACTTCAATGCCTAAATCTGGTAGCACTCCAAACTGTTCAATTCCTCCCCTAATCCGTTGAGCATAACCAATATTGAATTCTTCTTTCACCTCATCAAAGGTCTCCATCAAAGTGATTCTTGAATAACCTGTTGGGCAATTTAGTTCTTGATCTAGAATTTGATCTAGCAACCCATCCTCATCGTATTGTTCACACCATGAAATATCAAAAATACCCTGATTCATTTCTTCAATGCTATTAAGTGGTAAGTTATTCAGTTCTCGAATCTTCAATGAAGTGTCCTGACCATTGT
>Ga0310121_10000365_pt1 | contig 50345 bp, 42 predicted proteins | sample CB27_Tmax_986_MG_FD_203504 | JGI IMG/M metagenome (GOLD analysis project Ga0310121, IMG submission 203504) | Marine microbial communities from Western Arctic Ocean, Canada - CB27_Tmax_986 | ecosystem: Environmental > Aquatic > Marine > Oceanic | place: Canada: Western Arctic Ocean | collected... | reverse complement strand
ATCTGAAAGCTCCTGTGTTTGTGGGGTCCGGCCTTTATCCAAAGCCATTCTCCACCCAGGGGCTTTCTTTTTGGGTCCTACCGACGAATTATTCGGGCTGGGCTACTCCTCGACCCGCCTGGCGTCGAGGTCGCGCGTGCACATCACTGCAATCGCTGAAGCGCCGCGGACGCGCTTTCTTGTCGATCAGTTGAACGGGCAGCGGCCGAAGCGGTCCTCGCACAACAAGCTGTTGCACGAGAGGAGCGCCTGACAGGGCAGCGTGGGCCAGGTGCAGACCTCGCCGATGGGCACGCCGGTCTTTGTCTCGGCACAGTCGGCTCCCGAGACCACGTTGCCCTCGCAGAAGCACGGCTCGCCCGGGGCCCCGACGACGCAGCGTCGCGGCGAGCAGGTGATGGTCCCCTCTTCGGAGCTCCCGCTTCCCAGCTTGTTCGCGCCGTAGAGGGCTCCGAGTCCCACCAGCGTGGCGCCCGCGACCGCCCCAAGATGCTTGATGTAGGTTCCCCCGCTCGTGCCTTTCGTCCCGCCGCCGCCGCTTTCCTCAGTTTCGTCGTCGTCGGCCTCCGTCGTCGCCGTCTTCGCCTTTCGCAGCCGGACCTCGCCGCTCAGGCGCGAGCCGGGTTTCGTCCCGTCGCCGAAGGCGAAGCCCCCGGCCAGCGGCTCGTCGGCAGCGCCCTGCTGCCAGACCATCATCCCCCGAAGGGCGCGGCCCTCGCGCACCATCGAGAGGTCCCAATCGTGTCCTCCGGAGTCGGTGAGCGAGACGACGCTGTCGGCGAGGACGACCTCGGTGATCAGGAAGCGCTTGCGAAGGGGCGGACAGTCCGAGCCATCGGCAGGGGGAAGATCGATGGCCACGGAGCCCTGCAGGCGCCCGTCCACCGAGGAGATCTCCAAGCGCACCGAGGCCTCCTCGTTCGAGCCCTCGTAGCGGCAGAGGTGCCCCGGCCAATCGTTGGTCAGTCTCGCGAAGCCCGCCCAGTTTCCGGCGATGCCGCTCCCCTCGGACGGCGCCTGGGAGGAGCCCCCCGGAGGCAGGGCGAGGAGAAGGGCGATGAAGAAAGCGCCGGGGCGTCGCAAGCGGGGTCTCATCGAAGTGGGAACGTCGCGGATGCTATCACGTCAGGCTCCCCTTCGCCTTATCGATGCGGGCGTTGTTCCCCTCGTAGGACAGGGCTCCCGCGTGCCCCTCGGGCGGATAGACGTGACGGCGGTAGGAGGGGTAGGCCTCCGTTCTCAAGTGGGCGAGCATGTGGTGGCCGCGGCGCGTCTTGCGCTCGTGCCGGAGCGCCGTGATGTCGACGGGGGCCACGACGATCCGCTCACCCGGGCCGGCGGAGGCCTGGGCAAGGATGCGCCCGTCGAAATCGACCACCATGCTGCCGCCGGGCCAGGAGTAGGGTGGGTAGTGCCGCAGCGATGCACCCTGGTTCGCCGCCACCACATAGCCCAGGTTCTCCAGGGCCCGGCAGCGGTTGACGATGGTCCACCAGTCCATGGGCTCCGTGGCGCCCCAGGGGTCCATGTAGGCGGACACCCGCACGAGCACCTCGGCACCGTTCATCGCCAGCTCGCGCAGCACCTCGGGGAAGACCCAGTCGTAGCAGATCGCACACCCGATCCTGCCGATCGGCGTGTCGGCCACCGGGAAGAGGGGCTCGTCGTAGCCGGGGATGTCGTGGGGGCTGGCGTGCACCTCGTAGGGAATCCACGGGTTGACCTTGCGGTACTTGTAGAGAATCCCCTCGGGACCGATCAGACAAGTCGTGTTGAAGACGACGCCGGGCCACTTCGGATCGGACTCGATCATCGTCCCGCTCTGGATGTAGATCCCGTGCTCCTTCGCCCTGGCGTGGAGCCGCTCGGTGTGCTCGTTCGGCACGGGGACGGCGAGCTTCTCGATGAGCTCCTCGAGCGTCGGGTAGACGGGCGCCGCGTGGGCGAACTCCGGAAAGACGACGAGGCGCACGGGCAGGAAGGGGGCGGCCCCGGCCATGGCGGAGTCGACCATGGAGAGCATCCGGTTGGTGTTGGCCTTCATCTCATTGCGGTCCAGGGGATTGGGAAGATCGGTCTGGCACGCTGCCGCGGAATAGCGAATCGGCTCCATCGTCAGGATCTCCTTTCCCGATTAGTCATTGGAGTCGGATAGGGGCGAGGAGGGGAGGGCGGGGGCCGCGGCGAAGAGGTCCAGCGGGACGATGGGGCGGACGACGCGGCGGGTTCTCCAGGGTTCCATCGCGGCCCACGCCTCGCGGACGGTGGCGGGGACGTCGGCTTCGGTGTACGGGTAGGCCGGCATGCCGTGCCACGGGAGCGGCTCGACAGCGTCGGGGCTCGCGGAGTTGATGTCCATCTCCTTGCTGTAGCCGTCGCCCAGGAGGAGGAAGGTGCGGGCGTGGGAGGGGGGTGGCGGGCGCAGTGACGTGGCGTCGAACGCCACCGCCAGCTCGTCGCCGGGCTTCGACACGACGAACGAGTCGTCGCTGGCCGTGACGAGAGAGCGCACGTCTCCCTCGCGGGTGTATCGCCCGGCCATGGTCTTCCAGGGCGAGAGCCACGAGACCCGGGAGTAGTCGTACCCCCACGGCTCGCGTCCGTCCGGGCTCGTCTCCGCCGAGAAGCCGCGCTCGTGGAGATCGGCCTCCAGCGGGTCCACGGCGACCGGCTCCAGGGTCACGTCGTTCGCCGGCACCGCGGCCTTCACCTCGTCCCAGTAGATCCGCATGGAGGTCACGATCCGGACGCGCTTTCTCGAGTGGAAGCGCAGGTCCGCCAGATCCACGACGATCGTCTGGGGCCGGCCCACCGGGATTCCGATCTGCTCCACGGCGGTCTCCCAGGCTCCGTCGGGCCCCTCCACGTCGAGCCGCGGCGGGACGAGGGCCAGGCCGGCCTGGTGGGCGGCCACGTTGTCGCTGGAGAAGGCGTAGTCGGTCCACCCGGTCAGGAGCAGCATCGTGTGGGTGTCCGGGAGCCCACTCAGGTCGAGGATGAGCGCGTGCTCCCTGGCATAGCCCCGGATGCGCTCGAGGGGCAGGCGGTCGACGAAGACCCTGTCCCTGCTGGCCACTCGAGCGGTGACGTCCTCGCCGCGATGGTCGGTGGCGATCGGCACCCGGGGGTCGCGGACGGCGAACAGTCGGAACGGCTTCGGCGGGACGGTCATCCCCTCGTCGGGATAGACGGACACGTCCTCGGGGTGGTCGATCGCCAGCAGGCGCAGCCGATCGACGTAGAGCACCTCCTCGAGCTCGTTCGTGACGCGGATCTCGTAGCGGCCCTCTCGAGGCCGGAGCCCACCGGGGGCGATGCGCACGTACTCGACGGGATCCGGCTGGTTCCAGACTCCGGGCGCCAGGCCGTACCCCATCTCTCCCCCGCCGAGGAAGTCCGTCACGAACGCGAACCGCTGGCCGTCCCAGGCGTACAGGAAGGGGCACGAGGACGGCTTCCGGTCGAGCTCCATCACGGCGAGGGCCGCTCGCTTTCCCGCCGCCGGAGGCGGGCCGAAGTCCGTCTCGGTCTGCACGACGCCCGAGACCCAGATGACCCGGACGGCGTCGGGGACAGGGCGCGAGCCCAGGCCGAACACCACGTCCACCGGCGCCGCCATGGGCACGGCGGCCGAGGTCTCGATCTTCTGGCGCAGGGCTCCGGCCCGGATCTCGATCTTCGATCCCACCCCGCCCCTGTTGCTCACCCGGCCGGTGATGTCCAACGCGAAGGAGTGGTTCCGGTTGCCGCCCTCGTTCGTGAGAGACACGAGGCGCCCGGGCAGGGCCAGGATCGCGTCCTGGTCGCCGTCGGCGTCGATGTCGGCGATTCCCAGCGCCGCACCCTCGAGCCCGGCCGTGCGCAGGGGCTCGGCGAAGGCGACCTCCGTCACATCGCCCCACGATCCTCCGAGGTTGCGCAGAAGACGGGGGCCAAGGCCGGTCGCCACGAAGAGATCGAGGAGGCCGTCGTTGTCGTAGTCGACGAGCTGCGCCGCTTCGGCGGCTGCGGCTGCAGGAGGGAGCTCGGAGACGCGAAACGCCCCCCGTCCGTCGCTCAGGCCGATCCAGGACGGGCCCGTACCGCCCAGGACGAAGTCGATGTATCCGTCCTTGTTGACGTCGCCGGCGGCCACGCTCTGCACGGCACCCGGCGCGACCAGCCCCAGCTCCTGGGCCACGTCGCGAAAGCTGCCGTCGCGAAGGTTCTTGTAGAGCGCCGGCGGCTCGCCCTGTCGCACGACGAAAAGGTCGACATCCCGACGGTTGTCGAAGTCGGTGGGCACGACGGCCAGGGAGCGGGACGACGCCCCCAGCCCCGAGGGCCCGGTCACGTCGGCGAACGTCCCGTCGCCGTTGTTCTGAAGCAGCAGCCCGGGGGCGGGGCCAGCGTCCGCCGTGAGATCGGCCAGCCCGGCCACGAACACGTCCAGGTCGCCGTCGTGATCGATGTCGACGAAAGCCGCGGTGCCTGCGATATAGGGCCAGGGTGGAAGGCCCGCCGTCGCGGTGGTGTCCTCAAAGCTCCCGCTACCGTCGTTTCGAAAGAGGGACAAACCGCCGGCCCGGAGAACGAGTAGGTCCGGATGACCGTCGTTGTCGTAGTCCCCCGCCACCGCCGCCGTCGCCGCGACGGCGGCAAGACCGGCCTTCTCGGTGACGTCTCGGAAGGTCCCACCCTCGTTCTTCAGGATCCGGAGCCTCGCGCCCCGGGCCTCGACCACGTCCGGGGCCCCGTCGCCGTCGAGGTCGCTCAGCACCAGGGCCGGGCGGGGCGGCAACGTCGCGCCAGAGGTCGCGCGGGCGGCGTTCCCGGTCACAGCCCCCTTGCGCTCCACGAAAGACACCCGGGGCGGCGTGGGATCGACGACTTCCGGCTCGGCGCCAGTGGAGGCGAGGGCCTCGGCGAAGCGGCCCTGCTCGAGGTAGTTCGATCCGAGGGAGGTCTTGTAGGCACTCTCGCGCAGTCTCTGAAACCGTTCGAGAGCCTGCTGACCCTCCTCGCGCTGCCCGGCCCGGTTGAGCGCCATCCCGAGGTTGTAGACGGCGCTCACGTTGTAGGGCTCTGCCTCGGCCGCGATCCGGAAGACCTCGACCGCCTCGTCGAAGCGCCGGAGCTGCAGGTAGCACTGGCCCAGCGTGAGGTTGGCCCCGAGGTCCTTCGGGTCCTGCTTCAGCACCCTCTTCAGGTAGGGCACGGCCTCTTCGGCCCGCCCCTCGCCGCGGGCGACGAGGCCGAGGACATAGTTGAGCTGGGGCGAGTCGGGTATCGACACGAGAGCGGCCTCGGCCTCCCGCCGCGCGGCGTCGTGATCGGGCACGTACAGGAGGGCGATGACGAGGTTGACCCGGGCAAGGGCCAGCGTCGGGTCCTTTTCGACCGCGCGGGAGAAGGCAAGAGCGGCGTCTCCGAAGCGGAACTGCTCGAGCAGCGCCACCCCGAGGTTGTTCTCTCGATAGGCTGCCTCGCGTGCGGAGGGGGCTTCCGACCCGGGACGTGAGCCATTGGTGGCCCGTGCCGCGGAGCTGGCAGCCACGAAAGCTAGGGTCACGATCGTGACAAGGAGAGAACCCGGCAGGTGGAATCGATGGACGCTCATCCGACGATTCTGCACGGTGCGCGCCGCCGACTCAAGGCGCGGGCTCCGGATTCAGCGGCGCCGACCTTTCTGCCGCGGGCTGGGCCGCGATTCCTCGATGTCTCCCTGGGCCAGCTTCTGCAGCTCGTCCCGCTTCTGGAGGATGAACTCGAGAAAGGCCCGGGTAGCAGCGGGCTGGAACCGGGCAAGGGAGATCGCCGCCACGGTCCGGCGCAGCTCGTGTCCGTCGATGTGCAGCTTCGAGAGCCAGCCCCACGCCACCTCGTCGCGCACCGCCCAGGCCGGCAGAAGCGAGATCCCCTGGCCCCGCTCCACCATCAGCTTGATGAAGGACGTGTCGTTCGATTCCAGTGCCAGCGCGGGGCTGAACCCGACCTCGTGAAAGAACTCGTCCGTCGCTCGCCGGATCGATCCTCCGGGCTCGAAGAGGATCACCCGCTCGTCGCGGATCGCATCCAGGTTCACGTGTGCCTTGCCTGCGAAGCGGTGGGCATGGCCCACGACCAGCACCAGCTCGTCCTCGAACAGGCTCGTGATCTTGAGCGCCGGGGAGAAGACCGGCAGCGAAGCAAACCCCACGTCCGCCGCCCCGTTGAGGATCTCCGAGACGGTCTGATCGGTGCTGGCGGTCGTCCGGAAGGAGACGTCGATCCTCGGCTGTTCGCGCATGAAGGCCTCGAACAGGGGCGCGAACAGATGGACGATGGCCTGGGTGGCCGCGGCGGCACGCACACGGCCCGCGGGCGAGTGCTCGCCCCCCGCGACCCGCTCGCGCAGAGCCTCCGCCTCGTCGAGAATCCGCACGGCGTTCTCCAGGGCTGCCTGGCCTATGGACGAGAGCTTCACCCCCCTCTTGGCCCGGATGAACAACGGCTCGCCCAGCTCGGTTTCGAGGGACTTGATCTGGTGGCTCACCGCGGACTGGGTGAGCCCCAGCCGCTCGGCAGCCCGGGTGAAGTTCAGGGTCTCGGCGACGACCCGAAACGTGCGGAGCTGAGACAGTTCCACGGCGGTGCCCCCCCCGGGCCGAGCGATCAAGAATCTTCATGGACTATAGCAGAGAGATCAGAGATTTCGTTTGCTGAAAAAACACTCCGGGAGGCCTCGTTGCCCTACTGGTTCGCCGAAGGGAGGCGCCCCGAGCTGCGGCAAAGAGCCCGGAGCCTCTGGCTGAGCTCGGGGGTCAGGCTTCCGGGCGAGACACGCCACCGCCAGTTGCCGTCGGGACGACCGGGCAGATTCATCCGTGCCTCGCTTCCCAGCCCCAGGACGTCCTGGAGAGGCACGATGACGGTGTCGGCCACCGACACGTAGAGCGCCCGCAGGAAGTCCCAGTGTATGGAGCTCCCGTCGCCACCCACGTAGGCCAGTGCCCGGGCGAGCTCGCGCTCCACGTCCTCGGGAGAACGCGTGGAGTCGCCCACGCCTCCGGTCCACCAGCCGACGGTGGTGTCGTTGTCGTGGGTTGCGGTGTAGGCCACGACCTTGCGTGAGAAGTTGTGGGGCAAGAAATCGCTCTCCGGATCGTCGCCGCCGAAGGCAAACTGCAGGACGGCCATCCCCGGGAACCCCAGGTGCCGACGCAGCGCCTCCACCTCGGGCGTGATGAGGCCGAGGTTCTCGGCGACGATGGGAAGCGGGCCAAGGGCGTGCTCGAGGACGTCGAAGAGCGCCGCACCGGGGCCCTTCACCCACCGCCCGTGCTGGGCGGTGGTCGCGCCGCCCGGGATCTCCCAGTGGGCCTCGAAGCCCCGGAAATGGTCGAGGCGCACCACGTCGACGAGACCGAGCACGGCCCGGAAGCGATCGATCCACCAGGCGTATCCGGTTCGCTCCAGCTCGTCCCAGCGGTAGAGAGGGTTGCCCCAGAGCTGGCCCGTTTCGCTGAAGTAGTCCGGCGGGACGCCGGCCTGCAGAGAGGGCCGCCCGTCGGGTCCGAGGTGGAACAACTCGGGGCTCGACCACACGTCGGCGCTGTCGTGCGAGACGAATATGGGGATGTCCCCCATGATGCGGATCCCCCGCTCCCGCGCCCGGGCCCGCAGGTCACCCCACTGCGAGGAGAAGAGCCACTGCTCGAACTCCACGCCACGAATGGCCGGCGCCAGGCTGTCCCGCGCCCGGGCCAGGGCCTCGGGATCCCTGCCCGCCAGGGCCGGGCCCCATTCGTACCAGGGAGATCCGCCGCGGGAGCGCTTGAGAGCAGCGAAGAGAGCAAAGTCGGACAACCAGGCCGCGTTGTCGGATCGGAATGCGTCGAGAGCCTCGCGCTGCTCGCGCCCGCCGTCCCTCTCGAATGCCACGTGGGCCTTGTCGAGCAGCGGGCGCTTGAACTCGATGAGCGCGCCGAAATCGACCCGGTCCCTGGGAAGAGCGTGTGCTCCGTCGAAATCTCCCTCGCCCAGAAGCCCCAGCTCCTGCAGTTTCTGAAGGCTCAGCAGAAGGGGGTTTCCCGCGAACGCGGAGAAGCACTGGTACGGCGAATCGCCGTAGCCCGTGGGCCCGAGGGGGAGGACCTGCCAGAGGCTCTGGCCGGCCTCCGCCAGCACATCGAGAAAGCCGACCGCCTCCGGACCGAGCTCTCCGATGCCATGAGGGCCGGGCAGGCAGGTCGGGTGCAGCAGGATGCCCGCCGAGCGCCTGCCCACGGCTCTATTCCTCGGGTGGAGCAGGAACGATGGGGACGAGGATCGATTGGTTGATCAGGCTGCCGCGGTCGTCCTGGAACTGGACGGTCACGGTGAGATCGGTGTCGACCCGGAAGTCGGACAGAATGTAGCTCACGGTCTGCTTCACCTCGGCCTCCCCGCCCGGCTCGATCCTGCTCTCCCCCTCGAACACCTGGAGGGACGCATCGTCGAAGAAGGTGACGGCCACTTGAATCCCGGTCTCGGGATCGAACACCGTCGAGATGACGGACCGGATCTCGCCGCCGAGGCCCGCGAGCTCCCGAATCTGAACGACGTAGGCTGCGGTCACCGCACCGGTGAGGACGTTCTGCGTGCCGATCACCGGGTTCGGCTCGACGGCGACGAAGATGATGCTGCGTTGGATGAGGGGAAGGCCGGTGCCGCTGTCGTTGCCGCAGGACGGCAGAACGCAGGCGGCGATGAGAATGATGGCCGGGCCCCTGATGCGGCACCACGGGCGCGTCCTGGTGAAGGGGTTCTTCATGACGGTTTTCGAGGCTCCTGACAGATTAAAGACGGTGACGATCAGTCAGCCATTCTAGCGGCTCCCGGCCCCGCGTGCACGACGGCGAGATTCTCAGTGGCAAGGCCCGGGGGCGGGCTCCCCGGGACCGTGCCTGCCAGAGATCCGGGAGAGCAAGGGGTTAGACTCTTGACATGGCTAGGAGCTTTCCGTTGCACGACGTTCATGCCGAGGCGGGTGGTGTCTTCACCGAGCGATCGGGCCGGAGCGTGATCGCGTCCTACGGCGATCCTGCCGGAGAATACTCGGCGTCGCTGGAGGGCGCCGGGCTCATCGATCTGGCCGAGCGTGGGGCCCTCGAGGTGTCCGGGCCCAAACGGCTCGAGTTCCTGCAGGGCATCCTCAGCAACGACGTCGGGGGGCGCCAGCCGGGGCAGGGGTGTCGGGCCGCGGTGATGACGGCCAAGGGACATTTGCAATTCTTTGTCCGCGCGCTCGTCGAAGAGAACGTCGTGCGCATCGAGACGAACGCCGAGCAGCTCGATTCGCTCCAGCGCCTTCTCGAGCACTACCGCGTGGCCGCCCCGGTGCGATTCGAGCTCTCGCCCACCGCGGTTCTGGGTCTCGTCGGCATCGGCTCGGCGGAGATCCTGCGCACCCAGGGAGTGGAGCCTCCGCTGGCGCCGGAGGATCATGCCCGGGCAACCCTCGCCGGTCACGAAGTCCTGGTGGTACGGGCGGGAGACCTCCCGGGCGGCGGCTTCGTCCTCCACGTCGGCCCCGAGGAGGTGGCATCGATCTGGGAAGCACTCGTTTCGGCAGGCGCTCGACCGATGGGTCGCGATGCCCTGGACGCGCGCCGCGTCGAGGACCTGCGCCCCTGGTATGGGCTCGACGTCACCGAAGAGAATCTGCTCCACGAGACGGGGCTCCTGGCCGAGTACCACTCGCCGACGAAGGGCTGCTACGTGGGTCAGGAGGTGGTCTCCCGGCTGGAAGCCCGAGGCGGCCACGTCAACAAGGGGCTGTGTCGTCTGCGCCTCTCCGCGCCGTCCGCCGCCGGCGCGGCCGTCCGTGCCTCGGAGAAGGACGTGGGGCGCGTCGCCACCGCAGCCCTCTCTCCCCGCTTCGGGCCCATCGCCCTGGCGTGGGTGCACCGCAGCGTCTTCGAGCCGGGAACCCAGCTGGACGTCGACGGCGCCCCTGCGACCGTCGTCGCCGACTTCGAAGGAGAGTGAGAGCTGAAGATCTACACGAAGACGGGAGACCTGGGCCAGACGAGCCTTCTGGGCGGAAAAAGGGTCCCCAAGGACCATCCGCGGGTGGCCGCCTACGGGGATGTCGACGAGCTGAACGCCGTCATTGGAGTGGCCCGGGCACACGTAAGGGCGGACCTGTCCAGGCTGCTTCTCGGCGTGCAGCAGGACCTCTTCGCCATCGGAGCCCAGCTGGCGGACCCCACCCGCAAGGTGGCCTCCCGACGATCCAAGGCGGCCGTTTCCGACTCTCGTGTCCGTCGCCTCGAGAAAGCCATCGACACGCGGGAGGCCAGGCTGGCCCCGCTTCGAGCGTTCGTGACGCCGGGCGGACCGCCGTCCGCGGCCCATCTCCATGTCGCACGAGCCGTCTGCCGCAGGGCCGAGCGCTCCGTCGTGACCCTCGCCCGCGACGTCGAGGTGGACGCGCGTATCGTCGTCTACCTCAACCGGCTCTCCGACCTGCTATTCGTGCTCGCCCGCTCCGAAGGCCTCCGCGCGGGCACCACCGAAGACCGCTGGTAGACGGCTAATCCCCTATCACCTTGATCAGGACGCGCTTCGGGCGCTTCCCGTCGAACTCGCCGTAGAAGATCTGCTCCCAGGAACCGAAGTCGAGGGCGCCGTCGGTCACCGCCACCACGACCTCGCGGCCCATGATCTGGCGTTTGTGGTGGGCGTCCCCGTTGTCCTCACCCGTGCGGTTGTGGTGGTAGCGGGTCGGGCTGGCGTCGAAGGGGGCCAGGTCTTCCAGCCAGCGCTTGTAGTCCTCGTGCAGCCCGGGCTCGTCGTCGTTGATGAACACGGACGCCGTGATGTGCATGGCGTTGACGAGGCAGAGGCCCTCGCTGACCTTGCTCTCGGCCACCACCTTCTCGACCTCGCTGGTGATGTTGACGAAGTCCATGCGGGCCGGAACGTTGAGCGTCATGTGAACGGTCTTGGACTTCATCCGCACCTCCCCGACCGGGAGATCAGCCCCCGACGAACGTGTGCTTGAAGTGGACGCGCACCTTGACCGGCAAGCCATCCTTGAGCCCGGGCTCGAACTTCCAGCGGCTGATCGCAACGAGGACTGCCTCGAGGGCGCCGCCGCCCTGCTCGAGCCGAATGTCGGTGACGTCTCCCGACTCCGTGACCACATAGCTGGCGGTGATGGAGACCCGCTGTCCTCGCGACAGCTCCGGTCCCCACTGCGGGTAGGGCGCGCTCATCCCCTGGATGCGCCGCGGAGGCAGGTCCACCTCGTCTTCTTCGTACACGCGATGGGGTTCGAGAGCCACGTCCGGGCGGAGCATCGGCGGGTGAACGACCACGGCTTCGGCGACGGCAGGCTCCGGAGGCGGGGTGGGGGCAACACTCGCGAATACCACAACGGGTGTCGGCGCTGGAAGCGCGAGTACCACCTGCGGCACCTGGCGGGCCGGGCTCGGGGGCTTCGTGGCGGGGACCGTGAGTGCGATGTCTGTGGACCCGATGGGATCCGGCGGAGGCAGCACAGGGGTCGCTCCGGCGACACCCCCGGCACTCAAGAGGTGCCAGGCGAGGGCGCTCACGCCGGCGAGACCGGCCGTGATCCTCGTGACCGGTGGGTTGGAGACGACGAGGTGCGGGAGCGGGCGCGTCTCTCCGGCGAACTCCCACGCGGCCGCGAACGTCTCCCCACGGCCGCTGCGAGCGTCGAGCCGGGCGCTGTGCATCTGCTCGGCGGTGGCGAACCGTCCCGCCGGCTCCTTGGCCAGGGCGCGGTGCAGCACGGGCCGGACCGCCACTGGAAGCCGCGAGACCTCCAGCTTCGGCGGGTCCTGGAGCTGGCGGAGGATGGTGGCCACGGGGGTCTCACCGCGGAACGGCAGGGTGCCCGTGAACAGCTCGTAGATGACGACCCCGAAGGAGCAGAGGTCGCTCCGAAAGTCCACCGCCTCACCGCGGAGCTGCTCGGGGCTCATGTACTCCGGAGTACCCATGAGCGCCCCGGTGGCTGTCACCGTGTGGCCGCCTGTCCCTCCCAGGTGATGCTTGGCGATGCCGAAGTCCATGACGCGGACGACCTGTTCCCGGTCGCGCATCAGGTTCGCGGTCTTCAGATCCCGGTGAACGACGCCGGCACCGTGGATGGCCTCGAGGCCGCTCGCCACCTGAAGGACCACGTCCCAGGCGTCCTCCCAGGCGAGACCGCCGGCGGAGCGGGCCACCCGAGCCAGGTTCTCCCCGTCGATGAACTCCATGCAGATGTAGCGCAGCCCCCGGTCCTCGCCGTCGCCGTAGACCGAGCAGACGTTGCGGTGCCGCACCCTCCGTGCGAGACGGATCTCGGAGCGGAAGCGACGCTCGATCCGCCCCGACTCCCGGGCCACGTCCGGGCGCAGGACCTTGATGGCGACCGTCTCTCCGAGCTCCTGGTCCCGGGCCTTGTAGACCGTCCCCATCCCACCGCGCCCGAGAGAACCGAGGATCTCGAACCGGGAAGCGAAGAGCGCACCCGTACGCAGCCCGGCGAGCCCGGGATCGAGAGCGGCACCACAGGCGAAGCAGATGGGTGCCGAGGCGCTATTCTCAGCCTGATCAAGAAGGACAATTCATTGGCGACCGCAACGGACATCATAGCGCGCGGCTCCGGTAGAATGGGCGTTTCCCGAAACGGAGGCCCGATGAGGCTCGTTCGACTCGAAAAGCGCATCACCCTGCCCGCCGCGGCCCAGGCCGACTCCGGCGCCCTGATCCTGATGACGACGGGCTCGGTCAGAGGCCGGTAGCCCCGATGCCCCTGCGCGCCGCCGTGTTCGACTTCGATGGGGTGATCGTCGACAGCGAGCCGATGCACTTTCGTGCGCTGAGGGACGCCCTCCGCACCGAGGGGGTGGAGACCACCAGCGAGGAGTACTTCAGCTCTCTTCTCGCGTACGACAACCGGGGGGCGATCCGCCGGGCCCTGGCCCTTCACGATGAGCCCGCCGACCCGGATCGCGTGGAGAGGCTGGCCTCGCTCATGGTCACCCGATTCGGAGAGCTTCTGCCGCAGATCCTGCTCTTCGAAGGGGTGTCGGAGCTCGTCCGGGACCTCGCCAGGGACGTGCCGCTGGCCATCGCCTCGGGAGCCCGACACACCGAGATCGAGTCGATCCTCGACAGCGTCGGGCTCCGCGACGCGTTCGTCGCGATCGTCGGGGTCGAGGATGCGGATCACACCAAGCCCGATCCCGCCCCGTACCTCGAAGCATCCCGTCGTCTGGCAGAGCAAATCGACGGCCTGGCGCCGGCAGACTGCATCGCCTTCGAGGACTCGGTGCCCGGGATCACGTCGGCGGTCGGCGCCGGAATGAAGGTCGTGGCCGTCTCCAACAGCTGTCCCGCGGAGAAGCTCCAGAGCGCCCATCGGGTGGTGGGGTCCTTCGTCGGCCTGAGCGTCGACGATCTGCGCGGTCTTTTCGAGGACTGACCATGCCATCACGCCATGTGAATCCGGACCAGGCCCGTCGCTACGCGGAGTACCGCTACGACTTCAACCGCAACTCCCTCGCCGGGCGCGTCGTCCTCGTGGCCGGGGGCGCCGGGGGCCTGGGCGCGGCGATCTCGGCGCTGCTGCTTCAGGACGGGGCCATACCCGTCGTCGGATACCGGAGCAACAAGGGCAACGCCCTGGCGTTCCAACAAAAGCTGCAGGACCACTACGGAGGCCTCGTCCACCTGGTCGAAGGAGACCTGGCTGACAAAGAGGCCCGCCAGCGCTACCTCGAGACCGCACTCGCGGTGAAGGGCGAGCTCTACGGCGTGGTCGCGCTGCCCGGCGATCCGGCTCGGGTCAAAGGGAAGGACCTGGACGGGAAGGCGCTGCACGCCTCGTTCACCGCGAACTTCGAAGGGCCGGTCCTTCTCGCACGGGCGGTGGCCGAGGAGATGACCCGTCGCGGGACCCGAGGGTCCATCGTGCTCGTCTCGAGCATGCAGGGCGTGTACCCGTTCGAAGGCAGCCTGGCCTACGCGGCGCCGAAGGCGGCCCTCGTCCACGCCGCCCTGATTCTCGCCAAGGAGTACGGGGGCGAAGCGGACGTCCGGGTGAACGTGGTGGCCCCGGGGGCGACGGTCGTCGGGATGGCCCGGGCCTCCATCGAGGGGGGCAAGTACGATCCCTACGTCGATCGCGGGGTCGTGCCCCGCTTCGGCCGGCCCGAGGACATCGCCCGGGTCGTCCGCCTCTTCCTCGAGCCCGACGCGTACATGACCGGGCAAGTGCTCACGGTCGACGGCGGGCTCACGCTCCGCCGCGATCGCCTGGGAGGCTGACACTTCGCACGTGCGAGGGGTGAAGACGGCACACAAAGCAAAGCTCGCGGCAAGAATCTTGCGGGTCATGCATCCACTCCAGAATCGTTCGACGAGGTCCACTCCGCCCCAGTGAGCGGACCCCCTTCATAGAGTCTATAGGCGGAAGCCGTCTCTCCCCCGATCGCCGCTCGCCCGCGAAACGGCTTCGGCCTCGAGTACGAGGTCCTCTGCTCCACGACTCGATACGCTCGTGGCCAGGGTCCTCCGAAGACCGCTCAAGAGCTTTCGAATGCGTGCGCACGAAGCATCTCCTGTCGCCGCAAGGCCCCTTTGCTCCGGATCGCGCTCGTTCCCGTGCCGGAGACGGCCAAATGGCTCTCCTGAACCGGGGAGTTGGATCGCGTTCCAAGAAAATGGTGTAAAGCGACCACCCGCAGAGACTAAAAGCTCTAAATCACTCAATCCAGTTGAAACATCTATTCAACTCACCGAGCTTGCGAAAAACTGTAAGTATAGGTAAACTCTGCCTTGGCTGGCCTGCCTGTCAGGGGCAGTTGTCCCGATGCCCCCGGCCGTCCATATGTTTGAAAATCAGGCGAATATGGGCTCTTGGCACGCTGCATGCAGAGTTCGATATCGATAGGTAGAATGTCGTTGACGTGCTGTTGGGTAACCGAAGTTCAGGAGGAGTGACATATGAGTCGATGCCTCAAAGATCGTCGATCGACCGGGCGGTCGCTGCTGGCGACCCTCGTCGTGGCGACCTTGGCCTTTGCCGGGCCTGCTGACGCGCAGGTCCTGTTTGGCAGCATCGTTGGCACCATTTCGGACACCTCTGAGGCGTCCGTCCCCGGTGCCACCGTGACTGCGATTCACGAAGCGACGAACCTCGCGCGTGAGACCACGACGACCGGTGACGGAGGCTTTACTTTCGCCAACCTGCAGGAGGGGAACTACACCATTCGCATCTCCCTCCAGGGCTTCAAGGAGTCCGTGAGAGAGCAGGTCCCGGTTTCACCCAACACCGTTTCCCGCGTGAACATCACACTGGAAGTCGGTGCCCTCACCGAGACCGTCACTGTCCAGTCCGAGCGGACCCTGCTCCAGACGGACAGGGGCGACCTCAGCTCCATCATCGACAGTGAAGCGATCGAAGCGCTCCCCATGGGGAACTACCGGAACTACCAGACGCTTCTGAACCTGGTTCCCGGAGTCACCCCCGGCCGGTTCCAGAACGCCATCACGGACACCCCGGCTCGCTCGTTGAGCAACAACGTCAACGGCACCGCCCGGAACAACAACAACACCAAGCTCGACGGCGCGACCAACGTCTTCATCTGGCTCCCGCACCACGCGATCTACGTGGCGCCCGCCGAGACGGTGGACACGGTCAACATCGCGACGGCCAGCTTCGACGCCGAGCAGGGCATGGCGGGCGGCGCGGCCGTCTCGGTCATGACCAAGTCCGGCACGAACGAGTTCCACGGTTCGGGCACGTACCTGTTCGAGAACGACAGCTTGCGCGCCAAGAACTTCTTCAACTCCGGCGACAAGCCCGAGTCCAACCGCAAGATCGGCGCTCTGACCCTGGGCGGCCCGATCATCAAGGACAAGCTCTTCTTCTTCGCCGGATGGGAAGGCCACTACCAGCAGGGCGGGAACACCAAGACGGGAACGCTGCCGACCGCCGACCAGCGGGCCGGTGACTTCTCCGCCTACGACACGGTCATCTACGACCCTGCCACCGGCAACGCGGACGGCACGGGCCGGACGCCCTTCCCGGGCAACATCATCCCGGGCGACCGGATCCACCCGGTGTCCGCACACATCCAGTCGTTGATTCCCATGCCGAACGCATCGGGGACCTCCAGCAACTTCACCGACTCGGGCGTGTTCAACATGAACCGCAACAACTACGACGTCAAGATCAACTTCAACGCCACCAGCTCCACGATGCTCTGGGCCAAGTACAGCCATATGGCCGCGATCGTCACCTCCGACCAGTGGCTGGGCAACCCCCCGGACGGCGGAATCGGCGGCTCCGGCTGGGGCGTCGGCTCGGGTACTGGCGACACGGTCGTCGACATCGCGACGGTCGGCTTCACCTGGACGGTGTCTCCGACCATCGTTGTGGACGCGGTCGCCTCCTACTCGCACTTCGATCAGTCGGTCGAGCCGTCCGACTACGGGGTCAACTATGGCCTGGACGTCTTCGGGATCCCCGGGACGAACGGCGCCTCCGGTGGACTGGACGACATCCGCTACACGGGCATGCCGGAGTTCCGGATCGACGGCTACGAGCGCCTCGGCGGCAAGGACGGCTGGAGCCCGATCTTCCGCGACGACTTTACCTACAACACGTCGGTCAACATGACCTGGATCAAGGGCAACCACGAGTTCCGCGCCGGCGTCGACGTCGTGAAGTACGAGCTCAACCACTGGCAGCCCGAGCTCGGAAACCCCCGCGGCCGGGTCCGGTTCCGTGGTGGCTCCACCACGCTGGCCCCGTCGGGATCGCCCAATCAGTTCAACTCCTATGCTCAGTTCCTGCTCGGTCAGAATACGCAATTCAACAAGAGCATCCAGTACGACCTCATGACGGGCCGTGAGGGGTCGACCGGGATCTACATCCGCGACCGCTGGCAGGTCAACCGCAACCTGACCCTCACCATCGGCCTCCGCTACGAGCAGTACCCGATCATGAGGCGGGCCGATCGCGGCATCGAGACGTACGACTTCGACACCAACCTGATCACCCTCTGCGGCAAGGGCGGCACGCCTGAGGACTGCGGCTTCGCCAACAAACAGCCGGGCATCCTGCCCCGCGTCGGCTTCGCCTATCGTCTCGGCGAGGACAACGTGATCCGCGGCGGCTTCGGCCGCACGGTCAGCCCGAGCCCGCTCTCGCGGCCTCTCCGTGGCTTCTACCCCCTGACCATCGCCAACACCTACGTGGCATCGACCAGCTACGTTCCCGCCGGGAACTTCACCGACGGGATCCCGATCTTCTCCGGCCCGGATCGGAGCCTCGGGCAGATTCCCCTGCCGACGACGTCGAGGTTCAACTCCCCGATCGGCGAGGTGCAGCGCGGCTACGTCGACTCCTGGAACATCATCTATGAGCGCCGTCTGCCGTGGGACATGTCCGTCTCCGCCGGCTACGTCGGCACGAAGACCGTCAACCAGATGGGCTTCGAGAATCTCAACGCGTCCCAGGTGGGCCAGGGCCGGGACGGTCAGGCGCTGTTCGCGACGTGGGGCCGCACCGCCGGCCACAGCCGGTTCAACGGCTGGCTCGGGGCCAACTACCACTCGCTGCAGGTGGCCTTCAACAAGCCCTTCGCCCGCGGCCTCTTCATCAAGGGTGCCTACACCTGGTCGAAGGCGATGAACCGCACGGACGACGAGGGCTGGTCTTCGGTCAACTGGAACGAGAAGGCTTTCCAGTTCAAGAACTACGGCTGGGCGGGCTACGACCGCACCCAGATCTTCCAGCTCGGCTTCGTGTGGGAGATGCCCTGGGGCCGCGACGGCGAAGGCCCTCTCAACGCGATCATCAAGGACTGGTCCGTCAACGGTGTGCTCGGCGCGTTCGTCGGCACTCCGTTCCGTGTGAGCGCTTCCGGCGCTTCGGTCAACTCGCCGGGGAATGCTCAGTCGGCTGACCGCGTCGGCGCGGTCGACCAGCTCGGTGGCATCGGCTCGGGCAACCCGTACTACGCCACCAGCGGCTGGGCGCCGGTCACCGAGGTCCGCTACGGTAACGAGGGCCGCAACAGCATGCGTGGACCCGGCGTGATGAACATCGATGCGGGGCTGTTCCGTCGCTTCCCGATCGGTTCCAGGCTCAACCTGGAGCTGCGGGCCGAGGCGTTCAACCTCACCAACACGCCGCACTTCAGAAACCCGAACGGGAACGTCAACTCCGGCGGGTTCATGACCGTCACCTCGACGAACAACAACGCACCGGAGCGCCAGATTCGGTTTGGAGCCTCCATCAGGTTCTAACCTGAACCGGCTATACTGAACGGCGGGTGCGGGACGTCTCCCGCATCCGCCGTTTTTTTGTGCGACACCCAACTCCATCTCTCGCCTGCGGACTCCTCACGGCGTTTCTCCTCGCCGGAGTCGTCCCGTCCGTCCCAGCACAGGGCCAGGACCTGCAGGCCACGTTCCAGGGGGCCCAGGCGGCGATGGCGGCCGGCCGCTTCGAGGATGCGGCCCGGGGTTTCGGCGAGCACGTCCGGGCCGTGCCGGGCGAGCCGGGCCTGCGCCTGAACCTCGGAATGGCCCTCGCCATGGCCGGGCGACCACGGGAGGCGGTCCCGCACCTCCAGATCGCCGCCGACACCGGTCGGCCGGAACTCCTCCCGGCCACGCTCTTCCTCGGGCGTGCCCAGATGGAGCTCGGACAGCCGGCGAAGGCCGTGAAGCCTCTCGAGACCTTCCTGGCCGCGCAGCCCGAACACCAGCCCGCCCGTCAGATGCTTGCCGAGGGCCTGCTCGCCCTCGAACGCTTCGAATCTGCGGTCGGGCAGTACGCTGTCCTCGCGAAGCAGGCCCCAAGGCCCCCCGGTGGTGGTACGGGTTGGGGCGCAGCTACGAAGGTCTCTCCCAGGCGGCTTTCGAAGATCTCCAGACCAGGGCGCCCGACTCGGCCTGGATCCTGCTGACGGTGGCGGAGATGATGGTGGGCCAGGAACGGGACAAGAGCGCTTTTGCCCTCTACCGGGAGCCGCTCGAGAAGCGTCCGGGCCTCCCCGGCGCCCACGAGGCACTTGCCGGGATCTACGAGCGCGACGGCCACCCGGAATGGGCTGCTGCGGAGCGGGAGAAGGGGCGGGCCGCGGCTCCACCTGCCGGCTCCGGAAAGGCAGCAGCCGACTTCCGGGCGGGCCGCCACCAGGCGGTCCTCGAGGCGACGCGCTCCCTCGAGACCCCCGAGAGCCGCTACTGGCGCTCTCGCGCCGCTGGCGAGCTGGCGTTCGAGGCGTTTGGCCGTGTCGATCAACTCGGGCCGTCGGCGGAAGCGACCCTGATCCGGGTGGCCATCCTTCGGGGGCAGAGGCGTTACGCCGAGTCGAAGGCAGACCTTCAGAAGGCCCTGGTGTCCTGGCCGGACGACCTTCGGCTGGTTCACGAACTGGCGACGCTCCTGTTCATTGCTCGGGAGTACGAGGAGGCGAGGCCGCTTCTCGAAGGCCTGCTGAAGGCGGATCCGTCGGCCGAGTACAACCTCCTCCTGGGCCGCGTCTGGCTCGAGCAGTGGCAGCCGGAGAAGGCGATCCCGTTCCTCGAAAAGTCGAGTCGGGAGAGCACCACGGCGTGCAGGCCCGCGCCGCCCTGGGCCGGGCCTACCTCGACTCCGGCGATGCCGCGGCCGTGCCGTCCCCCACCTCGAGGCCTCTCTGGAGACCGATGAAGACGGCAGCCTGCACTTCCAGCTGGCCCGCGCCTACCAGGCCAACGGTCAGGCCGAGGTCGCGAGTGAGATGCGCGAGATGCGCGAGAAGTTCCAGGAGATCCAGCGAGCCGCGAACGCGCGCTCTCAAGGCGAGAAGGAAGACCTGACGATCACGGCGCCGTAGAAGGCGGCCCGTCGCTTCGGCCGCCACGGCCGGAGGACGTCGCGACAGGAGGGTTTTGTCATGGATTCACTCAATCGATTGTTCCTGTTTGCCGTGGCGGGTCTGACGCTGGGAGGGCTGCTCCTGGCGGCGGAGCCCGAGAGGCGGCACCTCTTCAACGGGAAGGACCTCGAGGGGTGGGGGCACGTGGGCCCCGGCCGCGTGTACGTCGAAGACGGCCTGATGAAGACCGAGGGCGCATGGGGCTCCTCTGGTACACTCGAGAGAGGCTCGGCGACTGCACGTTCCGGGTCGTGTTCAAGACCACGACCGCCGACGACAACTCCGGGATCTTCATTCGCATTCCCCGGCCGGTCCAGTCCCCGTGGCAGGCCGTCAACTGGGGCTACGAGATCCAGATCCTCGGGACGGGACCTGGCCAGCGCACTACGAGCGGTCGGAGCACCAGAAGGCCGAGGGCGACGATTGGCACACGACAGGGGCCATCTGCTCCATGAGCCGGGCCTCGAAGCAGCCCCAGAAGCCGCCCGGAGAGTGGAACACCATGGAGATCGACCTGGACGGCGACCGGACCGTGGTCCACCTCAACGGCGAGAAGGTCAACGACTACCTCGAGGGTTCGAAAGTGCCGGTGAGAGCGCACGACTACGAGCCCGTCAGAGGTCCCCGCCCGCGGAAGGGCTACATCGGCGTCCAGAACCATCACAAGCCCCAGACCGTTCACTACAAGGAGATCAGCGACGTCCAACACTGATCCAGCTATGATCGGATGATGCCTCTGAGATCCCTATCCCGTCATTCAGAGGACCGCATCTCCTGCTAAGGACATATCCGTCATGCTGAGGAGCTTCGACTCTGCGCGTGCGACGAAGCATCTCCCGATAGCGGTATTGGGAGATTCTTCGGGCCCGCCAAACAAACGGAAGCCCTCAGAATGACGATCCGCGCTCCGGCGGCCGGCGACAGGCGGTTCGAGACTCTGCATGACTGTGCTCTTGACCGGTCCGCGATGCCACTCGGTGGAAGAGTGATGCGGGCCTCCGTGCTCTTTCTCGCGCTCGCGCTCCTGACCGGCGGCCTGGCCGTGGCCCAGCCGCTCCCGGACCTTCCGCAGCCGCCCCTGGACACCTATGAGCCCGCGATCCGCCGGCCGATCGCCGAAGCCTACAAAGACGCCCTCGCGAAGCCCGACGACGCGGCCCGCAACGGAATCCTGGGCATGGTCCTGTACGCCCACGAGCAGTACGAGTACGCAGCGCCATGCTTCGAGCGGGCCCACGCCTTCGACCCGGGCGAGGGACGCTGGTCCTACTATCTCGGGAGGGCCCAGCTCTTCCTCGCTCGCTACGACCAGGCCGCCGCCTCGTTCCGGGAAACGCTGCGCCTGCGGCCCGGTTACCTGCCCGCGGAGATGAGGCTGGCCCAGACGCTTCTCGATGCCGATCGTCGGGCCGAGGCGCTGGCCCTGTATCAGGAGCTCGAGCGTCGGCACCCCGACACGGCCGAGATCCACTACGGGCTGGGTCGGATCCACGCCGCTCGGGGCGACACCGGCCCTGCGGTGACCCATCTCGCCCGAGCCTGCGAGCTTGCGCCCACCTTCGGGGGGGGCCATTTCGCCCTGGCCCGGGTCTATCGCGGCCTCGGGGAGAAGGAGAACGCGGCGCGGCACCTGGCGCTCTATCAGAAGCACAAGCTCGGCTGGCCGATCCTCACCGATCCCCTGCTCGCCGACATCACTGCCTTGCGAAACAGCTCGACGGACCACCTTCGGCGGGGCATCGAGCTCGCCGAGCAGGGGCAGCTGAAGGAGGCGGCCGAGGAGCACGAGGCCGCGGTCGAGATCGACCGAACGGCGGTCCAGGCCCACGTCAATCTCATCCGGCTCTACGGGCAGCTCGGCGAGCCGTCTCGTGCCGAAGACCACTATCGGGCGGCTCTCGAGATCGATCCGAACCTCGCGGAGGTCCACTACAACTACGGGGTGCTGCTGAGCGATCAGGATCCGGCGGGTGCGGCGGAGGCGTTCCGACGAGCCCTCGAGCTCAAGCCGACCTACGCCGAAGCCCACAACAACTATGCGTTGTTCCTGATGACGTCTGGCAAGCTGGACGATGCCGCCCGCCACTATCGCACGGCCCTGGAAGAGCGGCCCGACTACCGCGCGGCTCGCTTCAACCTCGCGCGGATTCTCGTCCTGCAGGGCCAGCTCGACGAGGCCATCTCCCACCTTCAGCAGACCCTGGTCCCGGAAGACGGCGACACACCGCGATTCACATACGCGCTGGGCGCCGCGTACGCCCGCTCCGGGAACCGAGCGGAGGCGGTGAGATACATGCAGGAGGCTCGGGAAAAGGCCACGGCGCTGGGGCAGTCGGCGCTCCTCGTCTCGATCGAGAGGGACCTGCAGACGCTCGAGAAGGCGGCGAGCCCGCAGTGAGACCCGCCACGGCCTTCGCCCTCGCCTTCTCGAGCTTGATCGCACCGGAGGTCCTGGCCTCTGACTCGCCCCTGCCGGTCTTCGTCGACATCACCCGGGAGGCAGGCATCCGATTCGAGCACGTGAGCGGAAGCCCCGAGAAGAACTACATCTTCGAGGCCAAAGGCGGCGGCGTCTGCCTACTGGACTACGATCAGGACGGCCTCCTCGACATCTTCTTCGTGAACGGCAGCACCCTCGACGACGTCCAGGAGGGCGTGAATCACCCACACGTCTTCTACCGTGCCAATGACGACGGCACCTACTCGGACGTGACGGAAGGAGTCGGCCTCGTGGGCGCGGGATGGGGGATGGGGTGCACCGTCGGAGACTACGACAACGACGGCCTGCCGGACATCTACGTGCTCGGGGTCAACCGCAACACCCTCTACCGCAACACGCCGGAGGGGCTCTTCGCGGACGTCACGAAAGAGGCTGGCCTCGAGGGCGGCCGATGGAGCACGAGCGCCGCGTTCCTCGACCACGACCTCGATGGCGACCTGGACCTGTATGTCGCCAACAACATCGAGGTCGACATCTACAGATCACCGCTGTCCTTCCAGGGCCCCAACTGCAACTACCGTGGCACCCGGGTCATGTGCGGTCCTCGGGGTCTCCCCGGCGCCCGCGACGCTTTCTATCGGAACGACGGCGACGGGACCTTCACCGACGTCACGCAGGCGGCAGGGCTTCTCGAACCCGAGCCCTACTATGGCCTGGGAGTCGCGGTGGGGGACTTCGACAACGACGGCTGGCCTGACATCTACGTGGCCAACGACTCGACCCCCAGCTACCTCTACCGGAACCAGAAGGACGGGACCTTCGAGGACGTCGCGCTCCTCTCGGGGGTGGCCGTCTCGGACGACGGCATGGAGCAGGCCGGAATGGGGGTGGACTTCGGCGACTACGACAACGACGGCTGGCTCGACATCGTGAAGAGCAACTTCGCCTTCGAATACAGCAACCTCTACCGCAACGACGAGGGCGAGAGCTTCACCGACCAGTCGACGCGGGCGGCGGGGACCGGGCCGCCCTCGCGGCCCCTCGTGTCGTGGGGCACGAAATTTCTCGACTACGACAACGACGGATGGAAGGACATCGTCGTGGCCAACGGCCACGTCTACCCTCACCTCATTCCCACGCCGGTCGAAGGCGAGCGATACCACCAGCCTCGGCTCCTCCTGCGCAACCTGGGCGATGGGCACTTCGCCGACGTCACCGCGGAGTCGGGACCCGGCATGAGCGAGACGCTGTCGAGCCGGGGCCTCGCCACCGGGGATCTCGACAACGACGGCGACGTCGACGTGATCATCGTCAACATCGATGGCGTCCCCTCGGTGCTCAGAAACGACGGGGGCAACGCGCGGAGCTGGCTGACCGTGGCCCTCCGGGGGACGACCAGCAATCGTATGGGCCAGGGGGCCCGCATCACCGCACGCACCGAAGCGCTCGAGCAGATCTGCGACGCGACCACCGCCGGCAGCGTTTTCTCCGCCAGCGATCCCCGCGTGCACTTCGGACTGGCAGACGCCACGCGAGTGGACCTGGAGATCCGATGGCCCAGCGGGACCGTTCAGACCCTGAAGAACGTGGCAGCCAACCAGATCCTCGAGGTCGTCGAGCCCAGGGTCGCCGTCTCCCGCGACAGCCCGGGCCCCGCTGTCGACGTCACTCCCATCCCCCCGTCGCCCCTCTGGCCCAACGCTACGGAAGAAGGCGCACTGAGCCTGGCCTGTGCGCCAACCTCCTCGGCGCTCGGCGAGCACTTCGCCCGCGAGGACCTGCCCTATCGCACCGACCTGCTGCGCGACGACGGGGGGCGTGTCTGCCACGTTCTTTATCGACCCACGGTGCCCGGCTTCCGGGCGTCCCCGGACGACGAGCCACTGAAGGAGATCCTGTTCGACTCGGATGGCTTGCTCTACCTGGCGACGGCACGCGAGAACCGCGGCGACGTGCTGGGAGCGATGACCGAGGTTCTCTCAAGAATCCCGCGGCGTCTCGACGTCGGAGTCTTCACCCACCGCCTTCACGAGGAGTCGGCCTACGAGAGGGCCACGAAGCTGAGCTTTGGGGACACCCCCCACGGTGTCCGCCTGCTCGACCGGGGCGTCGAGCGCAGCTTCTGGTGGGTCCAGGACTACATGAAGGCGGGGACCTCGGACGGACGAGAGACGATCCTCGTCCCCTATAGGATCTTCGAGGGCAATCCCAAGTATGGAGAGCTCTATGACCCGCTCCTGGAACAGCGTTCAGGACAAAAGAGAGTGACGCGCTCTCGTCTCGCGTGGGAGGGAGGAGATCTCCAGTTTACTCGGGATCCGCGTGACGAGTCGAAGCTCGTTCTCTACTACGGCAAGTTCGTGAAGCCCTACTGGGGGGAGTCGCTCAGCCAGGGCGAGTTCGAGTACGTTCTCTCGCTGGAGTTCGGTGCCGATCGGGCCGTGGACCTGGGAGGCCTGGCGCCGCACGTCGACTACTTCGTGCTCTTCCTGGCCCGGGAGAGAGTGGCCCTGGTCAGCGTGGCCCGATCGGGCGACCTCGACGTCGCCAGGGCGGTTCTTGAAAGGCTGCTGGCCCGCTTCGCCGGCCGCGAGCCACAGACCCTTCGGGAGCTGAAGGAGGCTCTTTCGTCTCCCAACCCGGACCCGAGCGAGGTGGCGCGGCTCATCAACGAAGCCCGGCGCCAGCAGGGCACCTGGAGCTTCGCGGTCGACGGCGACCTCTTCGAACGCACGGAGGCCCTGGTCGCCGAGTTGTGTCCCGGGAGAGAGGATTGCTTCACGCCGTCGGACCAGGTTCGGCTGGCCGAAGCGAACCCTGCCCTCTTCGAGGAGTGGATCCACGCGGTGCAGCACGCCCGGGAGGAGCAGCCGATCGTGACCGCGCACCTCGACCTGCTCGAGAGTCAGATCGAGCCCATCCCCCAGGCCATCAGGTCCCGCACCCTTGAGAAGATTGCCGAGCTCGAGGGGATGGGCTTCCGCGTCATTCAGATGCCCGCCTTCCGTGTCAACCTGAGAAAAGAACGCGACTGGCCGGGCATCAGCTACGTGAACGGCCTCGTGGTGGACAAGCAGATATTCCTGCCCCAGTTCGGCCTGGGCGAGATCGAGGACGGGATCTTCAGGCTCGTCGACGCCCAGCTCCCGGAGGGCTACTCGATCGTCCCCATCTACGCCCAGAGAGTCCTGATCCGCAACGGCGGACTCCACTGTCTCACTGGACTCGTCCGCTGACACTAGGACACAGCTTGAACTCTGTCCGGACAGAGTAGCTTGAGAAATCACTTGAGGTCTGGACGTGTATCTTGCCATTCCTGGCCACCGCTCTGGTCAAGCTTGGTGGCAACAAGCAGGTCCCTCTCCCGAAGGAGTTGGCGCGTGCGGAAAATAGAGACCCGGCTCCCGGGTGATCGAAGTCCGGAAGCAGGGCCCTGGGAGCTTGCCTGAGCTCCTGAGGATCAGGCGCTGAAGGCCGAGCGCAGGACGTCGTAGCTCTTCTGGACGGCGGTGTCCGCGGTCTCCTCGCCCTCCATCTCGAGGGAGACCCAGCCGCGGAAGTTGTGCTTGCGCAGAATCCCCGCGATGCGGTCGTAGTCGAGGTCGAGGGTGTACCACTTGCCGCCGCCGTAGTAGGTCTTGGCCTGGACGATGACGGCGTACGGGGCCAGCTTCTCGATCCCCTCGTAGGGGTCTCCGACGTAGTTGCCAGTGTCCATGTTGATGCGGAGCCAGGGGCTGTCGACGCCCTTGTAGATCCGGAGCAGGTCGTCGGGGTCCGTGGTGAGGCCCCAGTGGTTCTCCAGGGCGAGGATCACGCCGTACTTCTCTGCCGTCGGGAGACACTTATTGATGGAGCTGATGCACCAGCGGAAGGCTTCATCGTTGGTGTGGCCTTCGATCGGGGGCTCCTGGCCATTGGCCGCCATCAGATCGTCGAAGGAGCGGATGGTTCCCCAACGGCCGGAGTTGAGCCGAATGCAGGAGATTCCCAGCCGGTGGGCGAGCTTGATGCAATGGGTCGTGTGGTCGATGGCGGCCTGGCGCTTGGCCGGATCGGGGTCCACGAAGTCTTGGTGGATGGAGAGCATGGGAAAGGAGAGGCCGTTTCGAAAGGCGGCCCGCTTCAGGCCGTTCACGTAGCCCTGGGTCTCGTTCTTCATCTGGCGGTGGAGGATCTCGACGCCGTCGAAGCCCATGGCCGCGGCGTTGTCGATGACCTTCTCGATGGGGTACCTCTCCGGCGTGAAGTGCCAGTAGGAATAGGTCGACACGGCCAGGCGGATGTTGGGCTTCGCCGCCTGTGCAGCGCTCGCGGCGCCCTTGCCGTTCAACGTGAGGAGGGGAGCCAGCGCCGCGCCGGCCCCGGAGAGCATTGCCTGTCGTCGTGTGAATTGCATGGGATGGACGCTATCTCATTTGAAGGGCGACCGGCAAGCCGGGAGGATCACGGGTGCCCCCTCCGTGCTACAGCAGGGCGCGCAGGCGGTCCAGTTCCCTGGGGACGGCGGTGAGGGGGGGCTCGGCGGCCTCGTACTCCAGGGTGGCGTAGCCGCGGAAGCGGGCGGCCTTCAGGATCTTGACGATGCGGCCGAGCTCGGCGTCCTGCTTCTGCTGGCCCCGGGGCTGGATCTCGGTCTTGATCTGCACGCTGACGGCGTAGGGCGCGCAGCGCTCGAAGTCGCGGTAGGGGTCGTCGGTGTGGAAGTTGCCGGAGTCGAGGTTGATGCCCACGGCGTCCGAGCGCACGGCCTTCACGATCGCCAGGATGCTGTCCGCTTCGGCCACGATGCCCCCGTGGTTCTCGAGCCCGAGGAAGACGCCTCGGCGGGCGGCCTGGTCGGCGCAGGATTCGATGGACTCCACGCAGTTCTTCTGGGCTTCGGCCAGAGACTGCCCGGGCTGGAGGTGCCCCGCGAAGATGCGGATGGTGGGGGCGCCCAGGTCTCCCGCGCGATCGATCCACGTTCGGACGTGGGCCAGCTCTTTGTCGCGTTCCGCGCCGGGCGGGTGAGTGAAGACGTTGCGGATCGGGCAGCCGATGATCCCGAGGCCGTTGACGTGACACAGCCTCCGCAGGCGGCCAATGTACTCGGGGGTGATCTGCTCGGGGAAATAATACGAAGTCAGCTCGACACCGTCCACCTGCCACCGGGCCGACTGCTCGACGAATCCCTCCAGCGTCATGGCCGGCTCCTTCTTGCCGGTCAGGTGCTCTCGGAGCGAGTAGGCAGCCAGGCCGAGCTTCAGGCGGGGGCCTCCCACCCGAACCAGGGGGTCCGACGCCAGGGTCGGTCGCGCGAGGGCGCCGACGGCCAGCGCGGCGCCGGACGTGAGGAAGGTGCGGCGTGTGGTCTTCATCGTCGATGCTCCGATGGGCCGGTGATCAGCGGTCCGGGACTCAGCGCGTGAGGGTGACCTTCCTGAGCCCGCGGGGGCTCTCGGTGTCGAGGCCCTTGGCGCGGGTGATGTGGTAGCAGAAGAGCTGCGCTGCCGCGATGGCCGCGATCGGGGTCAGCCACTCGGGCAGTCCGGACGGGATCTTCAAAGGGGTGTTGGCGAGAGCCAGCGCTTCGTCTCGATCGGAGACCACGAGCAGCTCGGCCCGTTGCTCTTTCTTGAGGCGAGTCAGCAGCTCGAGGGTGTCGTCGAAGACGTCGCCGTCCGGCGCGATGGCCAGGACCGGAAAGTCCCGTTCGATCATGGCCACCGGGCCGTGCTGGAAGTCGGCGGAGGAGTAGGGCTCGGCGATCACGTACGCCAGCTCCTTGAGCTTGAGCGCCCACTCGAAGGCGGTGGCATAGTTGAAGCCTCTGCCCAGCACGACGCAGTGGTCCATGAAGCGGTACCGCTCGGCCCGTTGTCGGATGGTCTCGTCCAGGGCCAGGGTCTGCGACACGATCCCCGAGACTCGCTCGAGATCCTTCCAGCGTTCTTCGTCTTCGGCCAGGGCTGCCGAGAGCATGGCGATGACCATGAGCTGAGCGGTGTAGGTCTTTGTCGCCGCCACCGCCTTCTCCTCGCCGGCACAGATGTCGATGGCGGCATGGGCGGCCCGGCCCAGGGGAGAGTCCACCTCGTTGGTGATGGCCAGCGTCGGGACATTCTGCTTGCGTCCCTCCTCCACGACCCCGACGATGTCGGGAGACTCACCGGACTGCGAGATGGCCACGACGAGGGTGTCCTTGAAGGCCGGGAGACGCTTGTAGCAGGAGTACAACGACGGCGCGGCCATGGCCACGGGCAGCTGGTTGAACGCACCCCACAGGTACTTGGCGTAGACGCCGGCGTTGTCGGAGGTCCCGCGGGCGGCCAGGAGGACGCTGTGGATCTTCTGCTCCCGGAGCTCCGCCGCGATCTTGAAGACCGTGTCCGTCTGCTTCGCGAGGAGCCGCGAGAGAACCGCCGGCTGCTCGTGGATCTCGTCTTTCAGGCTCACTTCACCTCGTTCTGAAGCTGGGCCAGCCGTCCTTGGACCTCGGACACGACGCGGTCGAAGAATCCGGAGACGTACGTCCAGGGATCGAGCTTCGGGTCGGTGACGAGCGGCGTGAGGTCCATTCCGTAGCACAGCGACGTGGATTCGTCGGTGCCGTGGGAGGCGTGGTACGTGGCGTGGGCCCGGCGGCGGCCCTGGGTGGCCAGGTCGTAGCGCTTGCCGCCGCAGATCTGCGAGTCGAAAACGGCGACCAGAGCCGCCCCGAGGTTCTCGTGGGCAGAGAGGTCGAAGGCCACCTTGTCGGAGTCGACCATCCAGTCCAGATCCCGCCACACCTCGACCCCGTAGAGACGCTTCGGTCGGAGGTCCTCCGGGAGAGAGCGGATCGCGGCGATGGTGCGGAGCGCGACAGCCACGTGGGTGTCGTGCTTGTCGGCCAGGTTGTGGGTGTAGACGACCTCGGGTCCGGCGGCGCGCAGGATGGCGGCGATGTCGTCCCTCGGCCCGGCGCCGGGCGGCGTCTTGATGGCCTTGCTCGGAAAATCGAGAAGCGCGACAGCCGCGTACTCGCCCACGTAAGCCGCCTTCTTCTGCTCCTTGCGGCGCACCTCCTGCATCATCTCGTCGGTGTAGTCCTTGTAGAGGTCGTCCCGGGGCGAGCCGGCTCCGTTGGTCACCACGATGCCGGTGAACCAGCGTTCCTCTTGCTGGAAGCACTGGAGGATTCCGTCGTAGGACATGATCTCGAGGTCGTCCTGGTGAGCGCAGACGCCCAGGTGTGTGGTCCGGGCCAGGGCCTTTTCCGGGGCCAGGCCGTCGGGGACGTAGATCTCGGCGCGGTCCCGGGTGAGCTTCATGACTTTCCTCCGTCGAGCGCGGGCAGGCTGGCGGCGGCGATCGACTGGCCCACCCGGCGGCTCTTCTCGTCGGGGAGCTGGATGTTGATCCGCTCGGCCAGCTTCGGAAACTCGGTCGCCAGTACGTTCTGGGCTCCTTCCAGGATGAGCGAGCCTCCCCGCCCCGAGGTGCAGCGCCCGAGGATCAGGACGTGCTTCAGGTCGTAGAAGTCGGCGTAGTGGGCCACCGCGTAGCCCATGTAGACACCCATCGTCTCCCAGATCTTGATGGCGCCCTCGTGGCCGGCTTCCAGCTTGCCCTGGGCGAACTTGAGCTTCTTGGCGAGGATCGGATCGTCGGGGATCTCAATCCCCGACGCCGGGGCCAGGCGGAAGACGCACTGCTGGGAGAAGTACCGGGCCCCCACGCCGCCGTCTCCGGACCACTCGTCGACGGCGGCGTCCGGCTGATAATCGATGGGAGCGAATGCCAACTCGCTGAGCCAACCGGTGAGGTTCCCGTCCATGTTGACGTATCCGGCGGCCTCGCTGGACCCCAGGGCGACGCCCAGGACGCCGTTGTCCTCGAGGGACATGGAGCCGGCCAGCGCGGTCACGTCGCCGTCATTGACCATCACCAGCGGCACCCCCATCTCTTTCTGAAGGCGGGGGAACAGCTCCCGGACTTTGTCGAAGCGGTCCTTGGGAATCCCTCGGAAGAGCGAAGCGATGCGCACCTTGTTGTCCACGTAGACGCCGGCGCTGCTGCCGCCGATGGCGTCGAGCCGAGGCATCTTCGAGGCGGCGGTCCTCAGCCCTGTCAGAATCTCCTGGTAGTGGTACTCGGGGTCTTCGTTCGCGCCCGGTGACCAGACCACCTCCTCGGAGTAGACGGCTTCGCCGTCGATGACCGCGGAAGACTTGCGATCCGAGGCCCCGAGGTCGAAGCCGATCCGGCACCCGTCCATGTGGCGTCCCTGGGGCAGGCCCTTCTCCCTGGCCGGCGGTGCTTCCGATGCGTCGCAGGACAAGACAGTGAATGTCCTGGCGAACACGTCCTCGCCCATGAACTGGGCGTCGAAGGCCCGGGCACCGCCAGGGGTGTAGGCCTTGCGGATTCCCTCGCCGATGGCCCGCGGGCCCCCGATCCAGGCCTTCCAGCCACCCCACTGCCAGAGGAGGAACTTGAAGATCCGCTCTGCGAAGATCAAGTTGGCGGCGGCCCGGGGGTGACCGTCGGGAAACACCCGGGTCTCGTAGCGCGAGACGGCCCCCTCGGACCGCTCCAGGGCCATGACCAGGGGAACTCCGCCTCCCGTCTCCTCGACCTCTTTCCGGAAGTGGCGGTTGGCCAGGATGGCGGGCCGAAAGCCCGGGTCCAGTGGGGGCGCGACCCGAGGCTCGATCAGGTGGAGAGCGTCACTCATGGGGCCTCCTCGTCCTCGTCCTCGTCATCATCACCGGTGTCCCGCCGATCATATCCGATGCCCGAGGGGCCGGCCGAGGCTCGCCGGGCGCGAAATCCGTGGCCTGCCCGGGCGACGTGGTTGGGGTCCATCGGGCTCTGCCGGAGACCCCTGAACCCGTGGTATCGTGCCGGCTTGGTCGGGCATCATTCCCGCCGGCATTCAAGCATTCGGACACGAGGGAGACAGACAATGAAGGTAGGCTTCTACGGCCACGTTCGCCAGTACGAGAACATCAAGGCCGAGATCGACGCGAACATCAACGAAGTCCTCATGAGCGGCAAGTACGTCATGGGACCCATGCTGGCGAAGTTCGAGAAGGAGCTGGCCGAGTACATGGGGACGAAGTACGCCATCGGGGTGGGCAATGGCACCGACGCCATCTGGCTGACGCTCATGGCGCTGGGTGTGGGCAAGGGCGACGAGGTGATTACCCACGCCAACACCTTCTTTGCCACCGCGGAGGCGGCCTGGATCGCCGGCTGCAAGGTGGTTCTCGTGGACTGCGACCCGAAGACGAAGAACCTCGATCCGGTCTTGGTCGAAGCCGCGATCACCGACAAGACGAAGGCCATCATCCCGGTGCACCTCTACGGGCAGTGCGCGGACATGAAGGCCGTCCGGGCCATCGCCGACAAGCACAAGCTCATCGTCATCGAGGACAACGCTCAGGGGATCGACGGCCACGGCGCCGACTTCAAGCAGGGCGAGCTGAGCGACGCAGTCTCGGTCAGCTTCATCATCCAGAAAAACCTGGGATGCTTCGGCGACGGCGGGGCCGTCCTCACAAACAACGAGGACATCGACCGCAAGGTGCGCATCCTGCGCAACCATGGATCCAAGAAGCGGTCCTGGCACAGCCCCGGGTTCAACAGTCGCCTCGACGATCTGCAGGCCGGTGTGCTGAGCGCCAAGCTCAAGCACATCACCGCGTGGACCGACCAGCGCATCTCCATCGCGAAGCGATACGACGAAGGGCTGAAGGACACGAAGGCCATCACTCTCCCCTACGTGACTCCCGGCTACCGCCACGTCTTCCACCTCTACGTGGTCGAGACGAAGGACGCCAAGAAGCGAGGCGATCTCCAGAAGTTCCTGGTGGACAACGGCGTCGATGCCAAGTGCCACTACGACATCGCCATCCACCAGCAGGACGGGTATCCCTGGGATGTGGACGTGGAGATCAAGGGTTCGCTGGAGCACGCGGAGAGGAACGCGGCCACCTGTGTGAGCCTTCCGATGTTCCCGGAGCTCACGAACGACGAGGCTGATTTCGTGATCGCGAAGGTCCTCGAGTGGGACAAGGCGAATGGCTAGTCCGACTGGAGGAGACATCCGATGAGCACGAAGTACTCCGTCGTCATCGTGGGGATGGGCAAGCGTGGGAAGCACCACTCCGCTGCCTTCAAGGACAGCGATCGATTCGAGGTCACGGGGATCTGCGACATCGACGAGGGGCGTCTGGCCGAGGCCAAGGCCGAGCTGGGCCCAAACGTCGAGACGTCCAAGGACGCCGCTGCGCTGACGAAGTCGCTGAAGCCCGACGTGTTCTGCTTCTGCACGATGCCGCACATGCGCGAGCAGTTCATCAAGATCGGCATCGACGGCGGGGCCAGGCTCATCGCCTTCGAGAAGCCCGTGGCGGACACCACCGCCGCGGGCGAAGCCGTGAGAAAGCTGATCGACGGCAGCGGCGTGAAGGCCGTGGTCAGCCACCAGCACCGCTACGGCGTCCACTACGCCAAGGTCAAGGAGATCGCCGCCAGCGGGGCCCTGGGCACCATCCACACCATCTACGCCTCGTCGCCGGGATGGATGATGCACATGGCGTCGCACATGATCGACTACATGCGGTGGTACAACGGCAACGCCGAGGCCGAGTGGGTCATGGCCCAGGCCGCCGGCGCAGGGAAGCTGTCGGACAACCACCCCTCTCCCGACTACATCGCCGGCTTCGTCCAGTTCGCCAACGGCGTCCGGGGCGTCCTCGAGCTCGGGGCCGGGGCCCCGAACGTCCCCGAGGTGGGGAAGTGGTGGGGTCGCAACCGGATCCGGGTCATGGGCGAAAAGGGCTTTGCCGAGGTGCTGACCAACGGCGGGTGGCGCTCGGTCACGGCCGACGGCGGCGCCCAGTCCGGCGACGGCGCCATGAATTACGCCCACGACACGCCGCTCTACGTGCAGGACATGGCCAACTGGCTGGACGACGACAAGAACGTCCACCCCTGCAACTTCGACAGCGCCTACAAGGGTCTCGAGATCATGATGGGGATGTGCCGCTCCGCAGTCGACGGCGGCCAGATCGCGCTGCCGCTGACCGGCGCCCGGAACGAGCTCGAGGACCTGCGACAGAAGCTGTCGGGCAGCAAGGTCCTCCTCGCCTCACCCGACCACGCGGCGGAGTACAGCTAACCCAGTCGTGCCCAGAGCCGGCGCTCCGAACGCCGGCCCTCGTTCCCTGGCCCGACTGATACTGAGGAACTCCGACGCGATGACGTGCGTGTCCTTGCTCCGAGAACCGGCCGCCGCCGGTTCCAGACTCTGCATGACTATCTGGTCGCCACGTTCGTAGCCACGCCTGAATCACCGAAAGATTCCGGCTATCGCCAGACCCTAGGCGAGGGCCTCCTTGCAGTAGGCAACGCACTTCTTCAGCTCCGCCATCACCGTCGAGCTTTCCGGGACGGGATACTCCAGCTCGATCGTGGCGGGGAACTCGTACTGCTCCCGTTTCATCAGCTGCAGGATCTCCCGGAGCGGCGTCTGCCCCTGGCCCCAGGGCATGTTGTTGGTGCGGTCGTCACCGTACTTGCGATCCTTGCAGTGCATGCTGGTGATGCGGGCGTGGTGCTTCTTGATGAACGGGATCGGCGAGGCGGAGATCGCGGCGGTGAAATGGCCGGCGTCGAGATTGATCCCGTTGTACGGCGACTGAGCCAGTGCCGCGTCCCAGCTGTGGGCATCCACTTGCGTGTGGTTGTGGTAGCCGACGTAGACCTCGTGCTTGGAGGCGAACTTGCCGATGCGCTCGGTGTTGTCGCTCAGCTCCATCGTCACGTGGCTGGCGCCGAGGGCCTTCGCGGCCTCGAAGCAGTAGTCGTACTCCTCGTCCGGCATGGCCTCGGTCAGTGCCAGCTTGAAGCCGTAGATGCGCACGCCGGCGTCGTTGTACATCTTGCGTAGCTCAGCGAACTTGTCCATGGGCGCCGACAGGCGCCACTTTCGCATTTCTTCGGCCCTGGCCTTCCGCGCCGCCTGCTGCTCGGGCGTCAGCTCTCTGCGGCGCCGCTGAGGGGCCGCGTTCCCACCTGTTGCCGCGGCCGCTGGGCCCGCACCGGGGGGAGGACCCTGCCGCCGGCGCGGGGGGGCTGGCGGCGCCCCGGCGAAGACCTCGGCCGGCGGGCTCTGCATCTCGACGCCGCCGATGCCGAGCTCCACAACGCCCTCGAGGATCTCCTCGGCGGTGCGCGCCGTACCGCGAAAGGCGTATGGCGCGATGATGCCGATCTCCACGCCGCCGAACGTCGAGCCCGCCGCGGCGGCCAGGAGCGAGCCCGGTCGGGCCAGGAGGTGGCCCAGGGGTAGAGCCCCGAGCCCCAGCTTCAACAGATCTCGTCTCGCGTATGTCATCACGGTCGTCTCCTTTCGAGGGCTCACAGGCTGATCTCCCAGCCCTTCCGGAACGTGGGCTTCACCCACTTGTTGGCGTCCTGGTTGTTGGTGAACTCCCCCCTGCCGGAGTCCCACATGAGCGGCCCGTCGTAGTGGACGGCTGCGGCACCCAGCGTGAGCCACTCCGTGTACGGTCCAGCGATGCCAAAGTTCGAGCACGCCGGCGCACCGCCCTTGCAGGCGCGGACCCAGTCTCGGCAGTGGGCGGTGTGGTTGCTGCCTGTGCTCGCTCCGGGCGAGCGCGTCAGTGAGGGGCTGGGCAGCTCGTACTCCGCCCAGCGCGATCCCGGCAGCAGACCCACATCCTCGCCGCGCCGGCTGGTGCCCATGTAGCCCTTCGAGCCGACGAAGATGCAGTTGTAGCCGCTGCCCTGAGGTCTCGGCGGGCCGCTCGGCCCACCGCGGCGACCACCGGGCGCTCCGCCTGGACGGGGCGGACGGGGCGGGCGGGGAGTCCGGGGAGGGCCCACCTTCGGACCCTCGTCGGGGATCTTGCGCGCCTCTTCGACCGTCATCCCAGGGGGTGTGTAGGCGTCCCCGTCCGCATGGTGGTGCCAGTAGACAGTGACCGGAGGCATCCCCGGGCGAGCGGCGAACTCGTACTTGAGGGCCAGCTCGTTCGGGAAGGTGAACGGAGGCAGCGAGTCCCTCGAGATGCACTCGACACTGATCAGGGACTCCGGGCCCAGCTGCAGGGCCCAGTTGGCCGGACCGAGGATGTGGACGCCCCAGTCGCCGATCAGGCTGCTGCCGAAATCGTAGAACCCGCGCCAGTTGAAGGGGAGGTAGAACCCGTAGCTCGATTCTCTTCCCTCCCGCCCGAACCGGGCGTTGCGCTCCTTGACGAACGTACTGTACGCCTCGTCGCCCGCCGTGAACGGGCGCCATTCCGTGCCACCCAGCCACAGGTCCCAGTCCAGCGTGTCCGGGACCGGAGTCGGGCCCGGGATTTCGGTCATCCCCTGCGGCCACACGGGCCGGCGCGTCCAGGCATGCACCTCGCGCACGTCGCCAATCTCCCCCGACCAGATGATCTCGGCGGCGACCCGGGTCGCTTCGTGGGAGTACCCCTGGTTGCCCATCTGGGTGGCGACCCAGTCGTACCGCTCGGCCGCCTGGGTCAGCAGGCGTGCCTCCCACGGCGTGCGGGTCAGCGGCTTCTCGACGTACACGTGCTTGCCGAGCTGCATGCACGCGAGGGCGGCCACCGCGTGCGTGTGATCAGGCGTCCCTATCACCACCGCATCGATGTTCTTGTGCTCTTTGTCGAGCATCTCCCTGAAGTCTTTGTACTTCGTGGCGCCCGGCCACTCGTCGAAGCTCTGGGCGCCGCGCGCCCAATCCACGTCCGCCAGAGCCACGATGTTCTCCAGGCCCCCGTGGGCTCCCCGGAGATCCCTGAACGCCTGGCCACCGCAGCCGATGCCGGCGATGTTCAGCTTCTCGTTGGGCGACTGGTAGCCCAGCGCTTTCAGCGAAGGCACCCTGGCCAGACTCGCCGCACCCGCGGCCATGACGGTCTTGCGGATGAAACTACGACGAGAACTTTGATTGGTTCTGGTCTTCATGAGCGACTCCTAGTCGGTCGTTTCTTGGGTTCGGGTACGACTGCGGTCCACTGTAGTTCGAATGACGCCGCTGTGAATGCAAAGAAACTGTAAACTAGCCTCCCGCGTACGTCCCTGCGCATCTCCCCGGGAGACTACCAGAAATGGGAATCCTCCTGGGCCAGGCTAGCTTTCGGAAGGCACCGGCCGGGGACACCTCCGAGTTGGTGCAGGGCCAGCCCCTCGGCCCGGACAGCTGGCAGTTCTTCGTAAAGGTCTCGTATCTCTTCCGCTTTTGACGACGCCGGGCTGGTTTGACATCTCTTCACTTTGTCGAGCGGCAGCTGTTCGCTAGGCTGTGGCAGCACGTTCAGACACAGAGAGGAGTTGCACATGCGGGATCGCCGCTTCGTTGTCGCCCTCGTGACTCTCCTGACCTCGGCGGCGTTGCTGGGGTCATCCGCGAGCGGCAACGCCCCGAAGGGCGAGCGCTACTGGCCCAAATGGCGAGGGCCTCTCATGACCGGCGTCGCTCCCCATGCCACTCCCCCGGTCGAGTGGAGCGAGACGAAGAACATCCGTTGGAAGGTCGAGATCCCGGGCAAGGGCTCCGCGACCCCGGTCGTCTGGGGCGACCGTATCTACGTGCTCACCGCCGTGGCGACCGGGGACCCCGTGGCGGTCGCCCCGGCGCCAGCCCCCGAGCCCGGCCAACGACGACGTGGCCCCCGCGGCATCACGCCGGAACACGTCCAGAAGTTCGTGATCCTCGCCCTCCAGCGCAGCGACGGCAAGGTCCTGTGGGAGCGCGTGCTGCGGGAAGAGCTGCCCCACGAGGGGATGCACCAGACCGGCACCTGGGCCTCGTCCTCGGCCGCCACCGACGGCGAGATGATCCTGGCCTTCTTCGGCTCCCGAGGCCTGTACGCCCTCGACATGGCCGGCAAGCCGCTCTGGGAGAGAGACCTCGGGGCGATGACGGTCAAGCTGGGGTTCGGGGAGGGCAGCACACCCGCCCTCGGGGACGATCGCGTCATCGTGCAGTGGGACCACGAGGGCGAGTCGTTCATCGTCGCGCTCGACCGCAAGACGGGCCAGGAGCTGTGGCGCCGCGCGCGCGAGGAGGGCACGTCCTGGGCCAGCCCGCTCCTCGTCGAGCACGCCGGAAGGACCCAGGTCGTGACGAGCGCCACGAACAAGGTCCGTGCCTACGATGCGGAGTCCGGGGACGTGATCTGGGAGACGCAAGGGATGACCCAGAACGCTATCCCCACCCCGGTGCACCGCAACGGCTCGGTGATCTTGACCAGCGGCTTCCGGGGCAACGCGCTCCTTGCAGTGAACCTCGCCGAGGCTCGGGGTGACATCTCGGCCTCCCCGGCGATCACCTGGAAGTTCGACCGCGACACGCCCTACGTGCCGTCTCCGCTGCTCTACGGTGACGAGCTCTACCTCCTGAAGGGCAACAACGGCATGCTCTCCTGCTTCAACGCCACGACGGGAGAACGACACTATGGACCGACTCGGCTGGAGGGCGTCTCCAACGTCTACGCCTCGCCGGTGGGGGCTGACGGACGCATCTACGTCGCAAGCCGCGACGGCACGACCGCGGTGATCCAGCGCGGCCCCGAGTTCAAGACCCTGGCCACGAACACGTTGGATGATGGGTTCGATGCATCGCCGGTCGCGGTCGACTCCGAGCTCTATCTTCGCGGCCAACGATTTCTCTACCGTATCTCCGAGTAGTCTCTTGTCGAATCAAAGGAGGAGAACCATGAAGAGCACGATCGCCCTCACCATCTTCGCTGCCGTCGCCGCCGGCACCGCTCTCGCCCACCCACACTTCAACAAGACCGTGACGGCGTCGCTGCCGGGGGGTGTCGAAGCGAAGATCACCTACAACACCACGCCCGCCAACGAAGGACGGGCCGCCAGCGCGGCCGTCGGGCAGTTCGTGACGCCGCGGGGGCCCGTTCTCGAGCTCTCCGGCGACGTGGAGGTCGGCGATGTCTCCCTCGTGGCCGGGCAGTACACGATTGGCGTCATCAAGAACGCCGAGGACGACTGGACCCTCGCCCTCTATCCGGGACGCCTCGGCCGCGGAGACACGCCCGACGCGGCCAAGGTGATTCGCCTCGACTCGGTGCTCTCGAAGGACAAGGGCAGCGCCGGCCACATGCTGCTCGACATCACGCCGGGGGATGGAAAGTTCGAGGGCAAGGCCGTCCTCACGCTGCGCTTCGGCTCGCTGCACCTGGCCGGGGCGCTGAGCTGAGGTCGCTCGAGCTCGAGGGCCTGCGAAAGGGGCTGTCGGGCAGCAAGGTGCTGCTCGCCTCACCCGACCACGCGGCAGACTACAGCTAACCCGCCTTCCCGAGGGCCGGCGACCGGGAGCACCTCGCCCGCGAGATGGTGGGTTCGCTCGCGGGCGAGGCGTAAAGGTCAGGCGAACTGGTTGATGTCCATTCCGAAGTCGTAGACCTCCTCGGACTGCAGGAGCTCTTCCCACGTGATCGGCTTGCCGGTGTAGGCCGCCTCACGCCCGAGGATCGCCGTCAGGGCCGACTCGGCGCCCAGGGTCGCCTCGTTGATGTGCTTGCCGGTGACGATGCTCTCGATGAACGCTTTCTGCTTGTTGGGGTCCGCATCGTCCAGGGCGCCGGAGAAGTTGCCCGCCGCTGCGTCGTCCAGGCTGGTGCCCTCGGGTGCGCGCAGGCCCGGGAACTCCCAGGGCGTCTGACCGTCGATGCGCACCGGAGAGCTGTAGCGCGCCTCGGCGACGCCGTGGCTGCCGGAGTACTGCATCGCCACGCCCCACGCCTTGGTGCCGAACTGCGTGGACGCGAAGCTGATGTTCACGCCGTTGTCGTAGGTGTACACGGCGTTGAAGTGACTCCAGCAGTCGCCGTCGTCCATCCGTCCGGCCCGTCCGCCTTGCGCGCTGGCCATGACGGGATGGCCGTCGAGCACCCAGTTGGTGACGTCGATGACGTGGATGTTCTGCTCGACGATGATGTCGCCAGACAACGCGCGGTCCCACACCCAGTTTCGCAGCCGACGCTCGTCCGGTGAGGCGTCCGGCGTGGGCTCCCGCCGCAGCGCCGACGCGAAGTAGTTGATCAGGCCGGTGACGGGCTTGCCGATCTGCCCGTTGTGGATCCGCTCCACCAGCGCGACGTAGGCAGAGGCGTGCCGGATCTGAAAACCCACCGCAAGGCTGACCTTGTCGCCGGCCTTCTTGCCCAGCTCCATCACGTTCTTGCACCCGGGCACGTCCACGGCCACGGGCTTCTCGAGGTAGATGTGCTTCCCCGAATCGATGGCCGCTTCGAGGTGCTGGGGGTGGAAGTAGGCCGGCGTGGCGATGTAGACGGCGTCCACGTCGTCGCTGGCCAGCAGCCCCTCGTACGCCTTGGGCCCGCGGAACATGTTGGAGGCGTCGATCGACGACTTCCCGAACTCGGCGGAGACCTTGTCCAGTCGCTCCTTGCCTCTCTTCAAGCGGTCGTCGAATATGTCGCCGATGGCCGTGACCCTGGCACTGGTGTGCTCCAAGAAAGACGATGTCACGTGGGTGCCCCGGCCGCCGCAGCCGAGGAGCCCGAGGCACACCGCGGAGTTGGCCTCCGTGCCCCACACCAGCTCCGGTTTGATGATCATGGCGCTGGCGGCGGCAGCGGCGCCCACGAACTCGCGCCGGCCGACCTTGTTGTCAGTCACATCACTCATCGCATTTTCTCCTTCTGCCTTGCAGGCCTCGAGTCGAAAGACCGCGAGCTCCCGCGGCCCTCACGTCGTCGTGGCGTGTGGCGGTTCCTGGGTGCGCGTCCCTCGGTTCCTGGTCTCCGAGGCTCGAGCAAGGCCCCATTCTATGTTCCCTGAGGCCCCTTCCCGCAAGATCCGACCGCCTCAGGGTTGATTCGTCGGATCCATGGGCATCCGCCAAGGGGCCGGGCGAGCCGGCACCAGACTCCGGGGCTCGAGGGCCCCATGTTGAGAAAGTGTCGCCTGGAGGCCCTACTCCCGGTCGGCCAGGGCCGCTTTCGGGCTCTTTTCGATGTCGCGCTTCAGCGCGGATGAAACCTCGAATCCGCACTCCGCGGCCCGCTCGAGTGCGGCCCGGGCCTCCGGCAGTCGATCCATCCGCATGTAGACCACGGCCAGGTTGTTGTGGGCCGGGCCGAACTCCGGGGAACCCTCCACGACCTCGAGGAGGGAGCGCTCGCCTCCTCGAGTCGGCCCGCGAGCAACTGGGCACTGCCCAGCGAGAAGGACAGCTCGGTCGGCACCACCGCGGTGCCTGAAAGGCTCCCCCGGTTGCGCTCGATCTGGTTGATCTGTTGTTCGACCCGCGTGATTGCGGAGAAGCTCGACCCCTCTCCCTGGCCGCTGAAGGCCTGCTCGGCGGCCCGGAGGCCGTCGATATAGTTGCGCAGCTCCTCGATGCTGCGCGCGTTCCTCGTCTCGGCCTCCGAGGCGGCGGTCCGCTCAGCGGCGGCCAGATGCTCGATGGCTCTCTTGCTGTTCGAAAAAGACTCGCAGGCCGCCGCGTATTGACGCTGCCCCATCTGAGCCTTGCCCAGGCCGTAGTGGGCGACCGCTAGGAGGGGCTCGAGATAGAGAGCCGAGGTGAACTCGCGCTGGGCGACCGTCCACTCTTTCTTGTCGAGCGCCGCCCGGCCGGCGTCCAGGTGTTTCTGTGCCTCGTGGAGATCGGTGGCGCCGGGCAGCCGGGCCGCGAGAAGCAGGAGAAGCAGGAGAAGCAATGCCAGCAGCCATCGCGAGCCTCTGTGCACTCACACCTCCTCTATCGGGCCTGCCCTTGGCGGCGCTTTGGGTGGTTGCCCGACTGCATCGACGTCGATGTCGGCAGGGTACGCCTCGAGGCTCGACGTCGGTGTGAGATGCCCAACAGAGTTGGCATTTGTGGGTGGGGCCGCATTCCCCGGGCCGCACAGGTAGAATGGCCGCCACGGGACGAGAGGCTCGCGCTGGGCCGTCGACGCAGGGACTGAAGAGGAGGGAACCATGACCAACGGGACACGACAGGGCGCCCCGCCCCAGGGCAAGAAGGGGCTGTCGGTTCTCGCGTGGATCGCCATCGGGTGCGGTGGGATCGTCGTTCTCGGCGGGATCGCGTTCACCCTGATCGGCTGGCTCGCGGTCAGCAAGATGAAGGACGTGGCCTCCGACTTCGAAAGCAACCCGACCAGGGCCGCCGCCGAGCTCATGGTGCGGATGAACCCCGAGCTCGAGATGGTCGAGAGCGACGAGGACGCCGGAACCCTCACCGTGAGAGAGAAGAGCTCGGGCAAAGTCATCACCTTCAACTATCAGGACATCGAGCAGGGACGGATCTCCTTCGAGACGGACCAGGGGACGGTGGAGATCAGCGGCCAGCCCCAGGGCGATGAGGGCGTCATGACCATCTCCACCGCCGACGGGAAGACTCAAATCGGTGGAGGCGGCGAAGTTCCGAACTGGATCCCGGCTCATCCGTCGACGACCACCCGGAAGTCCCTCTATCGAGCCACGGGTCCCAAGGGCGATTCCGGCCACGCGGCCTTCAGCGTTGCCGCCGCCGCCGACGATGTGGTGACCTTCTCCAAGACCGAGCTGGAGAACATGGGCTACACCGTCACCGTCGCGTCGTTCTCGGGCGGCGAGGGCTCGGTCTCGGTGGTGAGCGGGCAGAAGGACGGCGGGAGCATCGTGGCCTCCGTCAACGAAAAAGACGGGGGCGCCGAGGTCACCGTCCAATACAGCAGCGGCTCCTAGCCAGGGCCTCCGTCCAGCTGGTTACTCGCCGAACCTGATGCCCTGGGCCAGGGGCAGCTCCGTGGAGTGGTTGATCGTGTTGGTCTGCCGGCGCATGTAGGCCTTCCACGAGTCGCTGCCCGACTCACGGCCGCCACCGGTCTCCTTCTCGCCGCCGAACGCCCCGCCGATCTCGGCGCCGCTCGTGCCGATGTTGACGTTGGCGATCCCGCAGTCGCTCCCTGCTACCGAGAGGAACTGCTCGGCCTCGAGGAGGTTCTGCGTGAAGATCGCCGAGCTGAGCCCCTGGGGCACGCCGTTGTGCAGGGCGATCGCCTCGTCCAGCGTCTCATACCGAATGATGTAGAGGATGGGCGCGAAGGTCTCCTCCTGGACGATGGCGAAGTCGTTGCTGGCCTCGACGATGGCCGGCGTGACGTATCCACCGCCGGGGTACTCCTTGCCGCTCAGGCGCTCCCCGCCGCACACGACGGTGCCGCCCTCCTGCCGGGCTCGATCGAGGGCGGCCATCATGTCGTCCACCGCGCCGGTGTCGACCAGGGGGCCCATCAACGTGCCCTCGTCCAGCGGGTTTCCGATGCGCACCTGGGCGTAGGCCTTCTTCAGCCTCTTGATCAGCGTGTCGGCGATCGACTCGTGGACGATGATGCGCCGCGTGCTGGTGCACCGCTGCCCGGCGGTTCCCACCGCGCCGAAGAGGATCGCCGGCACCGCCAGCTCCAGATCCGCGTTTTCGGTGACGATGATCCCGTTGTTGCCACCCAGCTCGAGAATGGTTCGGGCAAGCCGCTTGTGGACCACCTCGCCGACCCGATAGCCCATCCGGCAGCTTCCGGTGGCCGAGACCAGGCGGACCCGTGGATCGGACAGAAGCGCTTCGCCCACGGTGCTCCCGCGTCCGATCGCGAGGCTGAAGATGGCCGGATCGACGTCGTTCTCCCGGCAGATGCGCTCCGCAATCCGCGTGCAGGCGATGGCGGTCAGGGGCACCTTCGAAGATGGCTTCCAGAGAGTGGCATCCCCGCAGACGGCGGCCAGGGCGCAGTTCCAGGACCAGACGGCCACCGGGAAGTTGAACGCGGAGATGACCCCAACGACACCCAGGGGATGCCACTGCTCGTACATGCGGTGGCCGGGCCGTTCGGAATGCATGGTGAGGCCGTAAAGCTGGCGGGAGAGACCCACGGCGAAGTCGCAGATGTCGATCATCTCCTGGACCTCGCCCTCGCCCTCGGCTCGGATCTTTCCCATCTCGAGTGTGACGAGTGCTCCCAGGGGGGCCTTCAGCTCACGCAACGCGTTGCCGAGCTGGCGCACCACTTCGCCGCGCCGGGGGGCGGGGAGCGCCCGCCACCCGAGGAAGGCCTCGTGCGCCCGTGCGGCCACCGTGTCGTACTCCGCGAGGGCCACCTGCGTGACTCTCCCGAGAGGGCTCCCGTCGATGGGTGTCCGGACCTCCAGGGACTCCCCGCTGCCGAGCCACTCGCCGCAGAATCCGCCGGGATGCTCGTCCGTGATGCCGAGCTGCTCGAGAATCTCTTTCATCGAATCGCCTCCAAGTGCGACCGTCAGTGTCGATTCTAGCAACCGGCATCGACAGATGCCGCCCGACCGTTGTGCCCGCTACTCCCCAGCGGCGCGCATGGCCCCGAGTCCGGCTTCGAGACGCTTGATCTCCTTCCGGACCTCGGCGCTGTGGGCGGGGCCTTCCTCCTGGATGTGACGCAGGGCCTCGAGACGAGGGGAACCACCCACAGGGCGTGGACGAGCGTTTGGCGGCTCAGGCGACGCGAGACGGTCCACGCGCCGATCGCGATGAGGCCTGCCGCCAGGGCTCGCGAGAAGCAGGCCAGCGAGCCCGGTCACGACGTCGTCCTCTTCGAGGCCCGATCGACCAGGCGTCGGAGCTCCCGCAGCTCCGCGCGCGAGAGGCTCCCCGCGCTGACGAGCTGGGTGATGAGGGGTGTGAGGGAGCCGTCGCAGAGCTCGTCGGCGGTGTCGCGCAAGCGCAGGGCCACGAGCTCCTCGCGCTGCACCGCTGCGCTGAACACGTTCTGGCGTCCTTCGGCGCGCCGGGTCACGTGTCCCTTGCCCTCGAGCCGCTCGAGGAGCTTCTGCACGGTGGCATACTCCGACGTGCCTCCGCTGGGGTAGAGGCTGTCGGCGAGGGTGCGGATGGTCGCCGGTCCGTCGCCCCAGAGGGACCGCAACACGTCGAGCTCGGCGTCCGTCACGTCCCGCGGGCGTCGCGCCATGAAGGTCCTCCCGGCAGGCCGGGTCTCCACTCTCGAGATCGCAGCAGCTCAGACGTCTTGTCTGAGAAGCTAAGACGCGACGTCTGATTTGTCAAGCGCCGGGACTGAATCCAATCGGTTGAACGTTCCGTCAGACAACCAGGGGAACGCCGTCGGACCACAGGGAGCCGTTCCGGCGCATCGGCTTGCCCTGCTCGAGGAGGACGGCTTCGTCGTGATGGTAGATCTCGATCGGCCCCCCCTCGAGGAGCTCGTAGCGGACACCCTCCTGGTCCAACCCCACCTCGAAGAGGCTGTCCCGGGCGGTCAGGCGGAAGCGCATCTGGATGTCCTTCGTGGGCAGCTGGGGACGGAAGCGAAGGGTTCCACCGACCTCCCGGAGGCCGGCCATGCCGTAGACCAGCGCCAGCCACGTGCCTCCGATCGAGGCAATATGGGCGCCGTCCTTCACGTTGCCGCCGAGATCCGCAAGGTCGACCAGAGCGGCGTGGCGGAAGTAGCTCCACGCCTTCTCGCGGTGTCCGACCTCCATTGCCAGGATGGCCTGGACGCAGGCGGAGAGCGACGAGTCGCCGGTGGTGAGCGGATCGTAGTAGTCGAAGTTCCTGCGCTTCTCCTCCTTCGTGAACTCGTCGTTCAGGAGGAACATCGCCAGCACCACGTCCGCCTGCTTGATGACCTGGTGGCGGTAGATCACCAGAGGATGGAAGTGGAGGAGCAGAGGGAAGCAGTCCTTCGGCGTCCCCTCGAGGTCCCACTTTTCACGGCGCAGAAACGCGTCGTCCTGGGGATGGATCCCGAGCTCCTCGTCGTAGGGGACGTACATCTTCTCAGCGGCTCGCGCCCACTCGGCAGGCTCTTCGTCCTCGAGCCCGGTCTGGTGCACGAGGTGCTCGTACCTCTCCGGATCCTCCGCCTTCACCCTGGCCACCGTCTCGGCGGCATATCGGAGGTTCTCCCGCGCCATGAGGTTGGTGAATGCGTTGTTGTTGACGACCGTGGTGTACTCGTCCGGCCCGGTCACCGCGTGGATCTCGAACCGACCGCCCTTCCTCTGGGAGAAGAAACCCAGGCCTCGCCACATCCGGGCGGTCTCGACCAGCATCTCTGCGCCCCGGCCGAAGAGGAAGCGCCAGTCCCGGCTGAGCTCGCAGTACTGGCGGATGGCGTGGGCGATGTCGGCGTTGATGTGGTATTGCGCCGTCCCCGCAGCGTAGTAGGCGGAGGCCTCCTCGCCGTTGATCGTTCGCCAGGGAAACAGCGCCCCCTTCTCGCCCATCTCCCGGGCGCGTGCCCGCGCCTTGTCGAGCATGTTGTAGCGGAAGCGGAGCAGGTTCCGGGCGATGCGAGGCTCGGTGTAGATGAGGAAAGGGAGCACGTAGATCTCGCCGTCCCAGAAGTAGTGCCCCTCATAGGTGTCCCCGGTGAGACCTCGGGCCGCCACCCCCACTCCCTCGGCCCGGGCGGTGGCCTGCATGAGCTGGAAGATGTTCCAGCGAATGACCTGCTGCACGGCAATGTCGCCCGTGATCTCGAAATCGGCCCTGTGCCAGAAGCCATCGAGGTGGGATCGTTGAGCGGCCTCGATCGCGGCAAACCCCCGTCCTCGAGCCCGGTCGAGGGTGCGCTCGGCCCGGTCGCAGAGGTCGCCGATGGCAGCGCTGCGAGAGGTGTGATACGTGATGAACTTGACGAGGCGGATGGTCTCGCCCGGCTTCGCATCGACCGCGAGGACAAAACGGGCCGTGTCCTCCGAGATATAGTTCCGCTCCTCGAACGGGCAAGACGTCTCGACGACGTGTTGCACACCGCACGCCACCCTCATGTCGCTGCGAACGGTGCGGTGGGCGAGTATCTGCCGTCGTCCCCCCGACTCGTGCCGGGCGGGAACGAGGGGGCGAGCCTCGAAAGAGCGGGTCTTGCGGGGGTCCCAGTTTTCGCTTTGACCGGGCGGTGTGTAGACGACCTCCGACGAGAGGACCACCGGGGCGCTGTCGTCGAGGAGGGTCACTTCGAACAGGATGGCCGCCAGGTGGCGCTCCTCGAGAGAGACCAGGCGCCGCGAGCGAACCTTGACCCGCTTGCCGACGGGAGTGGCCCAGATGAGCTCCCGATCGAGGGTGCCCGTGCGGAAGTCGATCGCTCGCTCGTACTCCACGAGCCGAGCCATGGGCAGGTGGAGCGGCTCGTCGTCGACGAACAGCCGGATGAGCCTCGCGTCGTGGAGGTTCAGCATGGTCTGACCCGTCTTCGCGAAGCCGTACGCGTCCTCGCCGTAGACGATCGGCCACGTCTCGTGGAAGGCGTTCACGAAGGTGCCCGGCTGGAAAACCGGCGCCTTCTCGTCGAAGGTGCCCCGGATGCCGAGGTAGCCGTTGGACGTGGCGAACACCGTCTCCATCTGGGCGACGTACTGCGGGGCGAACGCCTTCTCGACGAGCCGCCACTCCTCGGGAGGGTAGATGTGGGGGGGAAGCCCGGTCCGGGTGCGTCGCTGCATCATTGGCTGTTCAGTCCTCCCTGGGCACGAGTACGCCCAGATCGTCGACGACGAGGTGGGCCCCGGCCGCGCTCAGGGCCTCAGGGTCACCCTCCCGATCGACGCCGATCACCAGGCCGAAGTGGCCGGCGACGCCTGCCTCCACGCCGGCCAGGGCGTCCTCGACGACCACCGCCTTCTCCACCGTCACACCCAGCTCCCGAGCCGCCTCGACAAACGTGTCCGGCCGGGGCTTGCCCGGCAGCTTCAGCTTCGCGGCCACCACACCGTCGACGCGGATCTCGAAGAGATCGAGGAGCCCGGCCGCGCGCAGGACCGCCTCCGCGTTCTTGCTCGAGGAGACGATGGCCTGACGCACGCCCAGCTTCCGGAGGTAGTGGACGAGCTTCACCGAGCCGTCGTAGACCTCCACGCCGTCGGTGGCCAGGACCTCCTGGATGAGCTCATTCTTCCGGTTCCCGAGGCCGCAGACCGTCTTCTCGTCAGGGCCGTCCGAGGGCTCGCCCCGGGGCAAGTCGATGCCCCGGGACTTCAGGAAGGTGGCGACGCCGTCGTAGCGCGGTCTTCCGTCCACGTAGGGCTTGTAGTCGCCCTCGATCTCGAAGGGCACGAACGGCGTTCCGGTCTGGTGGGCGCGCTCGGTGAGGAACTCGTCGAACATCTTCTTCCAGGACGCGGAGTGGACGGTCGCAGTGGCCGTGATGACGCCGTCGAGGTCGAAGAGGACCGCGTCGAAGCGTTTCCAGTCGACCTTGCTCTCGCCGATGATCATGCCCCCTCCTTCGGCACCGGCCAGGAAACGGCCTGGAAGCCTCGCCTCAAGACTATCCGATCGGTTCCTTCGATGCGGAGACTAGTCCAGTCGATAGATCTCGCGAATATGATCGAGAGCCTCGACGAACGGGATCTCCAGGTCCCGGAGCAGGCCCTCATCGAGGTGATAGACCCACCCGTGAACCGTGGGGAAGCCGTGGCGGCGGTAGCTTTTCTGGACGAAGGCCGTCTTGATGACGTTGACGCACTGCTCCTGGACGTTGAGCTCGACGAGGCGATCATAGCGAGCCGCTTCGTCGGCGATCGAATCGAGCTCTTCGGCGTGAAGCCGGTACACGTCGCGGACCTCGCGGAGCCAGCCATTGAGGACTCCCATGTCCGTGGGCTGCATCGCTGCCTGCACGCCGCCGCAACCGTAGTGTCCGCACACGACGATGTGCTCGACCTTCAGGAGCTCCACGGCGTATTGGATGACGGCGTTGGCGTTGGCGTCGATGTTGACGACGAGATTCGCCACGTTGCGATGGACGAAGACCTCCCCGGGCTCGAGTCCCATGATCTCGTTGGCCGGGACCCGGCTGTCCGCGCAGCCGATGTAGAGAAACGCAGGCGCCTGTCCCCGGGCAAGATGGGCGAAGAAATCAGGATCTCTGGCCCGCTTCTCTTCCACCCAGCGCCTGTTGTTCTCGAACACCTTTCGATAGAGCTCTTCTGTCATTGTGCCGGGTTCAGAAGTCGATGCCGAGCGTCACGGCAAGGACGACGGCCCCCACCTAGTGCCCATCCTCGCGAACGAAGTCGACATCCACCGCGGGCGCGATGGTGTATCTTTCGCCGACCCCCTGGTTGTAGGCCACGCCGAAGCGCCAGAGAAAAAGGTTCTCCTCCGTGGGGGGGAATCCGTCCTCCAGGCTGCCTGCAGACCCGTCCTCGTGCTCGTCGCCGCGTCGCCGCGTTGCCGTGGCTTGAGCTCGAGCCCCGGCCCCGCGAGCAGCCTGAATCCGCTTCTGTGGCGGTAGACGAGAGGAGCCACCAGCACCCAGGCGTCGACCTCGTTGATGTACTCGACCGCCAGGATGGCCCCGAAGCCGGGGTTGAAGAGGCGCTCGTACTCGGCACCGAGGGTGAAGAACCTGTCTTGCTCCTCGCTCTCGTAGGTGCCGCCGATGGTGATCCCGAGGGCGTTACGATGGAAGTGCTCCTCGCCGTGCGCTTCGTGCGCGGCCGGCTCATGGGGCGCCGCCTGATCTTGAGCTGCCGCGGGGACTGCTGCGAACCACGCGGCCATCATCAGAAGTGCGGTGCGCGTTGCGATCCGAGTCAGCTCCAAACGTGTTCCTCCTCGTCGGCACCGCCCTGCACACTCTGAGGCGGCGCACTCCGCGCCGCCGGGCGCGAGACTGCCGTGACGACTCAGGATACCCGCTAGCAGACCATGCTGCACTCCGCGTGCTATCGGTCCAGAAGCCCGAGACCCTCCATCCACTGAGCGCACAGGCCGGGCCACTGGGAGAGCACGGGGTCCTCGGGGGCGAGGCCTACGCCGTGCCGCCCGTGGGCGAAGACGTGCATCTCCGCCGGGACGCCCGCCTTCTTGAGCGCTTCGAAGAACAGGATGGAGTTCATGACGGGCACTGCGGCGTCGTCGTCCGTGTGGAAGAGGAAGGTGGGCGGCGTTCGCGGGGTGACCTGAAGCTCGGAGCTCATCTTCCAGACGAGGACGGGGTCGGGGTCTTGACCGAGGAGGTGGCGACGGGAGCCGGAGTGGGTGGCCACGGTCGAAAGCGAGATCACCGGATAGCAGAGAACGGCGAAGTCGGGCCGGGAGCTCGTGCGCTCGACGGGATCCCCCGACTCCGGGTCGCCGGTGTCGAAGTGCGTGGCTGCGGACGCCGCCAGGTGGCCCCCGGCGGAGAAGCCGAGGATTCCGATGCGGGTGGGATCGACGCCCCATTCTTCGGCCCGGGCACGCACCGTGCGGATGGCCCTCTGCGCATCCTGGAGCGGGGCGGGATGCTGGTATCGGGGACCGAGGCGGTACTGCACGACGAAGGCGGACACGCCGAGGGAGTTGAGCCATTCGGCGACCTGCTTGCCCTCGTGATCGGCCGCCACGACCCGGTAGCCGCCTCCCGGACAGACGACCACAGCGGCGCCGCTCGCCGTCTCCACCGGGGCTCGATAGACGGTGATCTTCGGCTGGTCCGCGGGCTCCGACCCCACGGCGCCCGGGGCGCTGCCGTTCCAGAGGAGGTGGGACTCGCGATCGCCATGGGCCGTGTCGACGTTGGTGATCTCGTAGCGGGGCGTCTCCTGCGCGATCGACGCGGTTGGCGACAATAGCGCGAGCGTGGCCAGGGCGGCGACGATGGCCGTGTCCCGGAAGCTGTTCGTTTCGAGCGTGGACATGCAAACCTCCTCTGGCGCCTCTCCAACCGGCCGATGCTAACCCAGCCGGGGCCGGGAGCTGTCGCCGGGCTCGAATGTAAGCTGGCGTGAGGGAGGGAGGAGTCCATGAGTCGGAACGGAATGACGCTTCAGGACACCCGCCTTCGCCGAGGGCTTCCTGTGACCTTCATCCTGGCAGCGCTGTACGCCCTCACAGCGCGTCCTCACGCTGCAGTACGTCACAGCGGAGCGGGTGCGGTCCTGGCCCGCATTATTCATCGGGCATGCGGGATTGAGTTCAGGCGTGTACTTGCACCGATCATTTGAGGAGTAGCAGCCGAGTGCAC